>Ga0137433_1000061_pt1 | contig 54616 bp, 56 predicted proteins | sample EasRivERMZT840_2_FD_102335 | JGI IMG/M metagenome (GOLD analysis project Ga0137433, IMG submission 102335) | Soil microbial communities from meander-bound floodplain in the East River, Colorado, USA - East River MetaG ERMZT840_2 | ecosystem: Environmental > Terrestrial > Soil > Floodplain ...
CGCCGCGCCATCCATCGCGCCCTGCTCGACGAAATGGGGACCGCCGGGCCGATCGAGGGCTACCGGTTCGACGGCAAGACCGATCCACAGATCGTGCGCGAGCTGATGGAGCTCGCCGGGCATCCCGAGTGCAACTCGGAAGACCGGATCACCGCGGTGTGCGCGCGCTATGTCGATTTGCTCACCGCTGAGCTCGCTAAACCGACACAGGCGACCAGGATCTATCCCGGGATCAAGGATCTGCTCACCGCGCTCGAGCCGTACGAGGCTGAAAACCGCGCCCTGGTCGGATTGCTGACCGGCAACGTGCAGCACGGCGCCGCGCTCAAACTGCGTTCCGCGGGTCTGGATCCCGCGCGCTTTGCCGTCGGTGCCTTCGGCTCGGATGCTCATGATCGGCCCAGTCTCCCCGCCATTGCTGCAAAACGGGCGGAGCAGCGCGCCGGCCGGCGATTCACGGGAGACGATATCGTGATCGTGGGCGACACACCGGACGACGTCGCCTGCGCCCGGCCGATGCGCGCCCGGACCGTGGGCGTAGGCACGGGGTTCTACAGCGCTGCCGCTCTCACGGAAGCGGGCGCGACCCACGCGTTCGACAATCTCGAAAACACCGCGGCTGTCCTCCGAGCCTTGCTCTCGTGACGCTGGTTCGTGAGGAGCTCGAGCTCAAAGCGCGTGTCGAAGACCCCGACGGGTTACGGACCGCCATCGTGAGTGCCGGGGCGGAGCTCGTGTATCGCGGTGCCATGATGGACCGGCGCTTCGACCGGCGCAGCCGGCTGGAGGGGCGCGATGAGGTGGTCCGACTCCGCGTCTATCATCCCGCCGACCGCTCGCAAGAATGGGGCGTACTTGGCTGGAAGGGTCCCGTGCATCGCAAAGGCGAATACCGCGCGCGCGAGGAGTGGGAGTCGCGCGTCGATGATCCGAAAGCGACGCTGGTCGTGTTGCGGCGGCTGGGGTACAAGATCGTTGTCAGAATCGATCGCGCCGTCGAGCAATACCGGCTCGGCGACGCGACACTGCGCCTGGAATGGTATCCGGCCATGGATGTCTTGCTCGAGGTCGAAGGGGCACCGGACGACATCGAGCGCGCTATCGCCGCGACCGGGTTACCGCGCGCATCGTTCCTGCCCGAGTCGCTCCCGTACTTCACCAAGGCGTATGAGCAGCGCACCGGTAAAGTCGCGCAGGTCAGCCGGCGACCATGAAGCTCCTCATGCCGCTGCGCGTTCCCGAGCTGGCTCCCTCGCTCGGCCGCATCATCGTGCCCCGACGGCAACACGAGCCATGGGTGCCGCTCGATGACATCCGCGAAGAGCTGGCCACGCGCGTGCTCGAGCTGGGTGGCGAGGGACGCTCGGCGGCGGCGCGTGAGGACGAGAAGGGAACCGGGAGCGACGAACGCGCGCGCGTGCTCGAGACCACCGGCCGCCGGGCCTGGGCCGCGGCCTGGGACCATGCCGTGCGCCGGGCCGCGAGCCGCGTCGCCGATGCGCTCGACGCGGAGCTTACGCGCAGCGCGCACCGCGTGCGGCTGCCGCGGCGGCGCTTGCGCCGGCTGCTGCTGACCAACGCCGAGAAACGCGCGATCGCGGCGCGGCTCGGTACGGGCGGCGGCACGTTCGTGCACGCCCTCGACGAACTCGAGGCGGCCGCCGGTCGCGCGGCCCAGGCCTCGGTCCTCGAGAAGGACGCGCACGCCGACTGGCAGGACGCGCTGCGCACCGTGGCGCGACGGCTCGAGGCGGCCTGGCTCGCGCTCGAAGATGAAGTCGAAGACGAGCGCGTGCGCTGGCAGCCGGAAATCGACGCGCTCGGCGCGTGGCGACCGAAGCTCTGGCCCGTGATCGCGGCCTGGGTTCCGCTTGCCGTCTTGCTCTTGTGGCTTGGGCTTATCCTCGGCGGCTCCCTGCCGGCTCCTGCGTGGCTCGCGGCGCGGCTGGGCTTCTAGCCCTCCTCCTCTGCGCCGCGGGATCAACCCGCGCGCAATTGCGTCCCGTCGAGGTCCAGATTTCGGGCCGCGCTGGAATCGACTCGCTCGCGCGGCTGGGCTTCGAAGTCGCGAGCGTGCGGTCGGTCAACGGCGCGCTGCGCGCCGTCATCGTGGTTTCGCCGGAAACAGAGCCGCTGCTCGCCCAGCGCGGGTACAAGGCCGAGCGGCTGGCGGCTCGCGTCACGACGGGGGCGGCGGCGGATACGTTCCGCCTGTTCCGTTCGTTCGACCGGCCTGTTGACGGCGTTCGGGCGACGCTCGCCGCGTGGGCCGTCGCCGATACGCTGATTCACGTCGATTCGATCGGCGCGTCGTACGAAGGCCGGCCGATTCTCGCGGTCAAGATCGGACCGCCCGACGACTCGCCGCAGCGGCCGAATGTGCTGTTTCTCGCCACGCATCACGCGCGCGAGTGGATCTCGACCACCGTCGCGCTGAAGTTGATTCGCTGGCTCGCCGACTCCGCGGGACCGACCGTGGCCTCGCACGACGTCTGGGTCATCCCCGTCGAGAACCCCGACGGCTACCAGTACACCTTCACCACCGATCGCTACTGGCGGAAGAATCGCCGGCCCAACGCCAATGGCTCGGTCGGCGTCGACAATAACCGGAATTATCCCGCGTTCTGGGGCGTGGACGATCGCGGCTCGAGCGGGGTGCAATTCGCGGAGACCTACCGCGGGACGGCTCCCGGCTCCGAGCCTGAAACGCAGGCGGTGATGGCGTTTCATGCCGCGCACCCCCCGGTGCTCGCGCTGTCGTATCACAGTTACAGCGCGCTGATTCTCTATCCGTGGGGATTTCGCTCGGGTGCGCTGGCGCCAGACCTGTCACGGTTTCAGGCGCTCGCCGGCAGCGACCTCGCGCCCACGATTCTGGACCACGTGACCGAATCCTCGCTCGACCGGTATCACCCGGGCCCGGGGTGGAATCTCTATCCCACCAACGGCGAGTACACCGATTGGGCGTATCGGACCCACGGCACGATAGCGTTCACGGTCGAGCTCACGAGCGGCTGCTGCGCGAACGCCCTGTACTATGGATTCGAGTTCCCCGACGACAGCGCGCGCGTGGAGCAGGTGTTTCGTGGCAACCTCCCGTTTGCCCTTTCACTGATCGCGGCATCGGGCGATCTCGCGCGCGCGCCAGGCGTTTCCGGTCTCACGCCGGGCGCACGGCGATTCACCACGCTCTGGCCGGAAGCCCGGCTCAGCCTCGATGTTGCTCAGCCGCGACCGGCCTCGCTGACGTTGCGCACGAGACTCGGAGGACTCGCGACACGTGGCTTCCAGTCCGACTCGTTGTCTCGCGGGACGTTGCAAACGGAGTGGCGAAGCGATCTCCGGCTCGATGGCATCCGCGCGGTCCGGGCGGAAGGCACCGGGGTGACGGGTGAACTGATCACGATCGCCGGTGCCGAGCCGCCCGATGCGGCATGGCGCGGGTGGTGGCGCGACACGGTGCATGTCGCCGGCCAGTACTCCTGGTACACAGCCGGGACCAACGATACCCTGACATCGCCGATCACGGATCTCCGCGGGCGCAGCGACGTGTGGCTCCAGTTCTGGACTCGGCATTACGGGTCAACCTTCACTCCCGAGCAGCGCGGCATCGTGCAGTTCTCGGCCGACTCGGGACGCACGTGGACTGACGCGGCGGTGCTCGTCGGTGCGGGCACGAACTGGTACCCGGTACGCGTGGATCTGCCGCAGGCGGCGGACGCGCGCGGCGCGCGAGTGCGATTCATTTCGCGAGACATGACCTGGTGGATTGATGCGGTTGGATTCGCGAGTGATGTGAGTATGGCCTTCGTGCAGACGCAGGCTGCCGCGCAGGTCGAACTCTCAGAGAACCCGGTGCGCAGCGACCAGGTCGTGATCTCCTGGCCTGTTGCGACAGGCGACGCGCGCGTCGAGATCTACACGTTTACCGGAGACCGCATCTTCACGACGACAGTGGCCGCGCCGAACGGCGAGTATGTTTGGGACCTCACACTCGGGACTCGGCGCGTGGTCAACGGTGCGTACATCGTCGTGGTAGACGCGGGAGGACAGATGTCCCGGCGGCGGCTGTTCATCGATCGGCCCGCTCCGTGAGTGCCGTGGGTGTTGGGGTCGACCTGGTGGAGGTGGCGCGCGCCCGCGCGATGCTGGCCGACAAGGGCGCGCACGTGTTCGACCGGCTGCTGACCCCGGCCGAAGCCGAGTACTGCCGCTCCCGGCCCGATCCGGCCGAGCACGTTGCCGTCCGGTTGGCGGCGAAGGAAGCGGTCTACAAGGCGTTGCAGGGTAGTGATGCGGCTCGGGGGATCGGGTGGCGGGAGATCGAGGTAACTCGAGCGACCGACGGGCGACCCGACGTTGCCCTGACGGGTCTGGCCGCCAACCGCGCGAAGGAACTGAAGGTTCGCCGGGTGCTGCTGTCTCTGTCCCACACGCACGAGGCCGCCGTTGCAATTGCAGTCCTGTCAACAGATTGAATTCCCGACAAAATCACTCTAGTTTAAGCCCGTGCGGTTGGTGACCCCCCTTTTCGTGCTCACCGCCTGCCTTGCACAGCCACTCGCAGGGCAGGCGACTGACTCTCTGGCATCAGCGCGCCGGGTCGTCGCCGCCGCCTCATTGGCGGCAAAGGAGTACGCGCTGGGCGTCACCCCTGCCGGGGGGCAGATCGTCCAGCCCGAGGAAGTCGACGAGGCCAAGCTCTTCATTCAACAGGCGCAGTTCGATGTCTCCTCGCTCCCGGTCGACGTGCGCGTCGTGGCAAGCCATGCCCTCACGCGGCTCGACGGAATGCTGGAACGGCTGGCCCCGCCCGACTCGGTCCGCCTCGCGGTCGATGCCCTGGTTGCCCGGATCACGGAAGCAGCCGGCGGTCCCAAGGTCATCGAGCAGCTCCCGGTGCGGTCACCCTCCCTCGAGCGTGGCGCCGTCGTGTTCCGGGAGCGCTGCGCCGAATGCCACGGCGAAGGCGGCCGGGGCGACGGGCCCAAAGCCCGTCAGCTCAAGGGACCGCCCCCCGCGAACCTGGCCGATCCCGAAACGATGGGCGGTACCACGCTGCTCGAGCTCTTCCGGCGCATCACGATCGGCGTCCCCGGCACGGCGATGCCCGAGTTTGCGGACGACATCTCCGTCGAGGATCGCTGGGCGGTCGCTGCCTACGTGAGCGCGATGCAGTACGGTGGCTCGGCGACGGCAGCGACATTCGCGGCCGTGCGGCGCCAGGTCGACTCCGCGCTCGCGCAACGCTCCGACAAGATTGCGTTTGACGCCTACCTGACGTTCGAGCAGGTCGAAACGGAAGTGCGCGCCAAAAACGCAGGCATCGCGAGCGATCTGGAGACCACGTTCGGGTGGCTCCGTTCCCGCGTGGCGCGCGCCGATGACGCCGAGCGCCAAGCGATCCGTGAGCGGCTGCTCGCCGGCATCGAGCGCGCCGAGCGCGTCGTCGCCGATCGTCCTTCGCCGATGAGTCTGTTCGTCTCGTCCTTCTTCTTGCTGCTGCGCGAAGGATTCGAGGCGATCCTGATCGTCGCCGCGCTCATGACGTTCTTGGCGAAGGCGGGCGCGTCGGAGCGACGGCGCGACGTGGCGCGCGGGGCGTGGCTCGCGGTCGCGGCGAGCGTCCTGACGTGGGTCCTGATCGAGCTGCTGTTTCAGATCACGCCGGGCCAGCGTGAGGCGCTCGAGGGATTCACGATGGTGCTGGCGGCGGCCGTGCTGTTCTATGTCAGCTACTGGCTGCTTTCCAAGATCGAGGCCGCGAAGTGGACCGCGTTCGTGCGCGGCAAGATGCAGAGCGCGTTGTCATCAGGCTCAGGGCTGGCGCTGACCGCCGTCGCGTTCCTCGCGGTATACCGCGAGGGATTCGAGACGATCCTGTTCTACAAGGCGCTGTTCATGTCGGCCGGCGCGAGCGGCGTGCCGGTGATCGGCGGGATCGCGGTGGGCGCGGTGGGATTGGTCGGCGTCTACTTCCTGATCAATCAGCTCGGGCTGCGGGTCGCGATGAAGCCGTTCTTCGCCGTCACCGGCGTGATGCTGTACTACATGGCGTTCGTATTCGCGGGGAAGGGCATCGCCGAGCTGCAGGGCGCCGGGCTGGTGCCGCTGACGGTGATCGAACGTGCGCCGCGCGTGCCGATGCTCGGGATTTATCCCACCGTCGAGTCGCTAGTCGTGCAGGGGCTGCTGGTGGTGCTCGCCGTGGTTGCGGCGGCCTGGGCGCTGTGGCCCAGGTCCTCAGCTGCTGCCGCGGACGGCGGCCTGCTTCGGTCGTAACGAATCGGGCACCGGCTGCGGGCCGACCGGCTCGCGCCATTTCAGCAGCAGCAATCCTCCAACGATTATCAGCAGCAGACTCGTCACCTGGGCGAGGGTGAACGACCCCAGCAGGCGGTCATCCTTGGCGCGAACCAGCTCCACGAGGAACCGCTCGGCACCCGCGAATACGAGGTACCACGCGAACAGCCAGCCGGTGGCATGGCCATGATGGCGCCGGCGCCAGAGCCACCAGAACACGAGCAGCATTAGGGCGGTCTCATAGATCTGCGTAGGATGGACCGCGACGACCTGCATCGGATCGGTGCCCGGCGGAAACGTCACGCCCATGGCCTGGAGATTCATGACGGTCGAGGCCGGCAGTCCCGACGGGAATTTCATTGCCCACGGCACGCTGGATGGAATGCCGTAGTCGTCATTCACGAGGAAGCAGCCGACGCGGCCGAGCGCGTAGCCGAGCGCCAGCGGCGCGGCGCAGATCTCCGCGGTGAAGCGCGACGGGACGCGGCGGCGCCAGCCATTTAGCAGAATCGCCGCCACCGCGCCGAGGAATCCGCCGTACCACACGAACCCCCCGCGCCGGAGCAGCGCGTCCGTCTCACCGGTCAGCAGGACGTACCAGATCTTGGCGCCGAGCAATCCGCCGATCACCCCTGCGATCACGATGTCCGCGGCATAGTCTTCGTCGAGCTGGCGATCACGCAGGTCGAGCTGAATCGCCCATCCGGCCATGAGGAACGCGACCATCATCATCAGGCCGTAGCCGGTCAGCTCGAGCGGTCCGAGGTGAAGGACGAACGGATAAACGGTCATGGAACGGCCGTGCGGCGTGCGGCGTGCGTGGTTTCGTCCATCTCGAGTCCGGGAAGGGGAAGGTCTGCACGCGCGTCCAGCGTCCAGTCACTGCGCTCGCCCAGGCGCAGTCGATGCCAACCGGCGCGCGCGATCATCGCGGCGTTGTCGGCATTGAGTCGCGGACTTGCCACCGCGACCCGCGCCCGCGCGCCGAGCCGCTGAGCCGCCAGGCTGCTGAGTGCGCGGCTGCACGCCACGCCGCCACCCAGCACAGCAGTGGTATAGCCGGTCGCCAGGACTGCGCGCTCCAATTTGGTGACGAGCACGTCGAGCACGGCGTCCTGAAAGCCGCGCGCCAATGAAGCGCGATCGCGGTCCAGATCGTTGGAGCCCCGAACGGCGTGCAGCACCGCGGTTTTGAGTCCCGAAAACGAAAACTCGAAGCCGTCGTGAATCATCGGACGCGGGAAGTTGAAGCGCGTGGGATCGCCGTCGCGCGCGAGCCGCTCGATCGCGGCGCCGCCGGGATATCCGAGCCCGAGCAGCGTCGCGACCTTGTCGAACGCTTCCCCCGCCGCATCATCTCGGGTCTGGCCGAGCACGCGGTAGTGTCCCCACGCCGGCACGTCGAGCAGCAGGGTGTGCCCGCCCGAGACGAGCAGTGCCACGAACGGCGGCGCCAGTTGTCGATCCTCGACGGCCGGCGCGAACAGGTGGCCTTCCATGTGGTGCACGCCGATCAGCGCGCGGTCGCCGGCATACGCGAACGCCTTCGCGTAGACCACGCCGACGAGCAGCGCTCCCGCGAGGCCGGGTCCGGCGGTGACCGCCACGGCATCGATCGCCGAAGGCGCGAGCCCGGCTTCGGCGAGCGCGCGATCCACCACGCGCGGCAGCGCGGTCAGATGCGCGCGGCTGGCGAGCTCCGGCACGACACCGCCGAACACCTGGTGGATGTCCTGCGACAGGATGACGAGGCTCGCCAGCTCCCCATTCACCAACACCGCCGCCGAGGTCTCGTCGCAGGACGTCTCGATGCCGAGGACGACGTCAGCCACGGCGCGCGGGGGGAGGCGGGGCGCCGCGGCGGCGCACGGTCACCGAGTCGGGAGTCGCGCGGGCGGTAATGCCGCGCGGCGCGATCACCCTGATGCGTGCCACACCGCCGGCCGATCCGGTGATTTGCGCAACGACGCGCAGCGAATCGCGCGTCAGGTTCTGGACGCGCTCCTCGGGCCCACGCACAGAGACTGATACGCGCGACGGGGTCACGATGTAGCTGGTGATCGCGCCCGCGCCCGACTCGACCAGAAGGCCCGCGAACGTGCGCTCCGCGATCACACCCACGGTCCCGGACACCGTCACCTGCTTGGGCACCAGGCGCACGATGCCGAGCGGAGTGGTGTCGATGGGCACGATGCGCGCGAATTCGCCCGAGACGCTGGTGATTTCCGTCTGTACGGTGGTGACGGAATCGATCGCCTCGAGCGCCTTTTCGGGTCCCACCAGGCGCGCCATCGTCGGCGTCATCGACAGCCCACCGTGCAGGAACTGGCCCGAGTCGACCGTCACGGTCACGAGCGACACGATGCGCACGTCTTTCCGGGCCACGCTGTCGAGCGCGAGGGTGATCTCGCTCGGCCGCACTTCCATGACACGCACGTCGGCGCCCTTGGGCAGCGCCAGCTCCACCTCCGTCGGATCCAGATGAATGAGGTAGGTCGAGGACGTGAGCGTGTCGGGGATGCGACGCGTGATGTCCCCCGCGAGCGAGCGCAGCTTCAGGATCTGGCTGCCTTTCCCCGAGATCTGTACGCGCACTTTGGGAGGCTTCTGCACGAGCGCGCGGCCGGGCGGCAGCTGCACATTGAGGGCGACGTCGAAGCTCGTGGTCACCGGCTGCTGGAGCTGCACCGCCACGTACAGCATCAGCGCGAGAAACAGCGCCGCGCCTTTGATCGGCCAGTTGCGGGTGAGGAACTGGAACAGGCTAGTGCGCGCCATCGAGCAGGTTGCGGATCAGTGCGACGTTGACGGGCGCTTCCCAGTCAGCGGCGCCGATCACGCGTTTGACGATCACGCCGTTCCGATCGATCACGAAGCTCTCAGGCACGCCGTAAATGTCGTAGGCCCTCCGGATCGCGCCACTCGCATCGAGCAGGATGTCGAAGCTGAGTCCCAGCCCGTCCGCAAACGCCAGCACCTGCGCCGGAGTCGTTTGCTCCTTGTCCGGATAGAAGGCGTCGCCATCGACACTGACGGCGGCGATTCGGAAATCGGTCCCCGCGAGCTTCTGGTGCAGCCGCTCCATGGACGGCATCTCGGCACGGCAGGGCGGGCACCAGGTCGCCCAAATGTTGACCAGGACCACCTTGCCCCGGTAGTCCTCGAGCGTCACGGGCTTGCTGGCTCGCAGATCCGTCGCCTGGAACGCCGGCGCCTGCGAGCCGATCTCCAGGAGGTTGAGCTGCGGGCGCAGCTTGATCGCCAGCGCCACGCCGAAGATGGCCGTCATCACGACGCCGGCGATCAAGGTCCACTGCTGGCGGTTCGTCATGCGGTCACCATACAACGGCGCCGCAGTTCCTGCACCTCACGCGCGGGATCGGTGCTCGCGAAGATCGCGTTGCCTGCCACGAACGTGTCGGCGCCGGCCTGATGCGCGGCCGCGATCGTCTGCTTCGTAATGCCGCCATCGACCTCGAGGAAAAAACGTGCGCGGTGCGTGGTGCGGAGTGCGTGGGCGCGCTGAATCTTCTCCGTTGATCCCGGAAGGTAACTCTGTCCCCCGAACCCTGGATTGACGCTCATGATCAAGAGCAGGTCGAGATCGCGAACCACTTCCTCGGCGTACGCCAGCGGGGTGGCTGGATTGAGCGCCAGTCCCGCCATCATCCCGGCCTTCCTGACTGCATCGAGCTGGCGTTGCACGTGGATCGTGGCCTCGGGATGGAACGTGAACACCGAGGCGCCCGCGCCGGCGAACGACTCGATGTAGTTCTCGGGCTCCACGACCATCAAGTGCACGTCGATCGGCTTGTCGGTGAGCGTGCGCAGCGTCTCGATCATGTTCGCGCCGAACGTGAGGTTCGGGACGAACCGGCCATCCATGACATCGACGTGCAGCCAGTCGGCGCCCGCGTCCAGCACAAGCGCGACCTGGTCGGCCAGTTGCGCCAGATCGGCGGACAGCACGCTCGGAGCGATGCGCACGCCGTTGTTCATTGCGGGCTCCGGGCGACGACGATATCGACCACGGTTCCCGGCGCCGCGAGCGTCCCGGCCGCGGGCCGCTGTCCCACGACGGTGCCCGGTGCGGCTTCACCGGTGCGCCGGCGCGTCACCGTGCCGAGCTGCAGTCCCTCCGTTTCCAGTCTGGTGCGCGCGTCGGCGGAGGCCATACCGAGCAGATCCGGGATCGGAATCGTCGGGGCGCCGCGGCTGACGACGAGGATCAGGCCCGCCCCAGGCGTCAGAGCCGTGCCCGCGGGCGGCCTGGTCAGCATCGCCAGTCCCGTTGGCTGTGCCGCTTGCACTGACTCCACCTGGCTCACCGTGAGGCCGGCGGCCGAGACCAGATTCTGCGCGAGTGCCGCGTCGAGGTTCGCCACGTCCGGCACCGGAATCCTGGGTGGGCCCGCGCTCGAAACGAGGGTCACCTTCGTGCCTTCGGGTGCGATCACGGCCGGGGGCGGATCCTGCCAGATCACGATCCCCTGCGCGGCGCTCGGATGCGGCTCGGCGCCGCCATCGGTGACCTGCAACTTCGATTTTTGAATCTCCGCCTGCGCCTCGACAATCGACAGACCAAGGACGCGCGGCACGGCCTGGTGTCCGGGGAGAAGGGGCGCCGGGAAGAGAATGAGGTACGCGGTCAGGTAACCGGCGAGCACCGTACCGGCGGCGATGCCGAGCCACGTCCAGAAGCGGCGGTCGATCTTGAAGCCTTCGAACGATTCAAAATGGCGGCGGACGCGCATCAGGACGCTCGTACCAGCCGCGCGGCATACGCGCCGTCGATGCCGTGGCGCTGCGGCAGCGACTGGAAATCGCCGGCGGGCGTGAGCAGCTCCGCGGGCGTCGCGTCGGTGGCGGCCCGCCGAAATTCCAAATGGCCCGTCAAGAAGCGCTCCACGACCTGTTCATTCTCCTCCGGCTCGAGCGAGCACGTCGCATAGATCAGCAGCCCTCCCGGACGTACGAGCGGGGCGGCCGCCTCGAGCAACCGAGTTTGGCGCTGCGCGGAGCGCGCGAACACCGCGGGGTGCAGCCGCTGACGCGCGTCGGGATGGCGCCGGATCGTCCCCGTCGCGCTGCACGGCGCGTCGACGAGTACGGCGTCGACACTCCCAGAACGGATCGGCGCCGCCTCAAGATCGGCGGCGAGGCACCGGATTGCCACTCCCGCGCGGCGTGTCGTTTCTTTGAGCCGCCCCAACCGTTCGAGCCGCGCGTCACCAGCCAGCACGCGAGCCCCCAATGTCTCCAGAATGACCGACTTGCCTCCAGGGGCGGCGCAGGCATCGTAGACCGTCTGGCCCGCCGGGATACCCGCGAATCGGGCGACCAGGGCATGCGCCGGGTCTTGAACGATAAAGTCGCCGGCGGCGAAGCCGGGGAGCTCCTTGGGAACCCCCTGCACCCGTACCCCGGTACCAAACGGCGCATCCTCGGCCCAAATCCCCCGCTCCCGAAACTCACATATCAAAGATCTTGGATATGAGCGCGCGGGCTGCACGATCAGCTCGGGCTTCGAATCGTTCCAGGAAAGCAGTCGTTTCGTCTCGTTTTCACCGAATCGAGCTGTCCAGCGGGCGACGAGCCACTCGGGGTGTGTGCCGACTGCGTCTTTTGGGGCCTTGGCTGCGATTTTTCGCAACGCCTGGTTCACATAGCCGGCGACGCGCTCTCCGACCGTTGCGCGCGCCAGTTCTACAGATGTTGACACCGCCGCGTGAGCGGGCACTCGACTCAGGAACCGAAGCTGGTACGCACCAAGGCGCAGCACGTCGTGCAAGCGAAGGTCGGCTCGTTCCAGGTCGAGCGCGCTGTCCAGCTCGCGCTGTTGGCGGAGCACTCCCGCGGACAATTCGTAGGCGAGCCGGCGATCACGCTCGGCGAGTCCGGTGAGGTGGCGGTCGCGTGCGGCGTCGAACGGCGCGCCGGCGCGGACGTCCCGGAGAATCTCGAGGGCCGCGCGCCGAGCGGCGGTTGCTGGCTTAATCCAGCATCCCCTTGGTTGGGGACGACGGCATCGCGACTTCACGGCGCGGCATGCGGCCGGCGAGATAGGCGGCGCGTCCGGCGATCGTCGCGAGGCGCATTGCGTGCGCCATCGCCACCGGATCCTGCGCTGCCGCGATCGCCGTATTCATTAATATCCCGTCCACACCCTGCTCCATGGTGACGCACGCATCGGACGCGGTTCCGACGCCGGCATCCACGATCACCGGCACGTGCAGCCTGCGCTTGATCGTGCGGATGCTGAGGGGATTGAGCAGGCCCAGCCCGCTGCCGATCGGCGAGGCGAGCGGCATCACGGCCGCGCAGCCGGCATCCTCCAGCCTGAGCGCGGTGACCAGGTCTTCATTCGTATAGGCGAGGACCTTGAAGCCTTCCTGGACGAGCACCTTCGCGGACTCGAGCAGCCCCTGCACGTCCGGCAGCAGCGTCTCTTCGTCGCCGATCACCTCGAGCTTGACGAAGTCGTTGAATCCCGCCTCGCGCGCGAGCCGCGCGTAGCGAATCGCATCAGCGGCGGTGTAGCAGCCGGCCGTGTTCGCGAGCAGGAAGACATGCTTCGGGTCCAGATAATGAAGGACGCTCGAGTCCTTGGTGCGATCGAGGTTCACGCGGCGCACCGCCACCGTCACGACCTCGGCGCCTGAGGCCTCGATCGCCCGGACCATCGTCTCCATGTCGGGATACTTCCCGGTCCCGACCAGCAGGCGCGACTGGAACGTCCGCCCGCCAATGACGAGCGGAGTGTCCTGGATCGTCTCAACTGCGGTAGTCACCCGTCCCCCATCCCCCTTCCCTCATCCCCCGCCGACAAAATGCACGAGCTCGATCGTATCGCCTTCCGCGATCGTGACATCGCTCAGCCCGGCCCGGCGCACGATCTTGCGATTGTGCTCGACGACGACCGCGCGCGGGTCGAGCTCGAGCTCCTTGAGCAGCTCGCCCAACGTCGCTCCGGACGTCACCTGTTTGTGCTCTCCATTGATCACAACATCCATTCCCGCATCCTCCGCGCGGCGGCCGCGGGCTCGGCGTCGTCCCACAACGCGCGAATCGCCGCGATGCCGTGCGCACCAGACTCCCGAACCTCGCGCACCCGGGCGGCCGTGATGCCACCGATCGCGATCAGCGGCAGTCCATCGGCCTCCGCCGCGATCACTTCGAGTCCGGCCAAACCCAGCGGTGTCCGGCCCGGGTGCGAGGCCGTCGCGAATATCGGCCCTACCACAAGATAGTCGGCCCCTTCCGTCCTTGCGGCTTCCGCCTCCGCCACGTCGTGGACCGACTTGCCGATCCACCACAGGGGATTCAGCGCGCGCGCGGCGCTGACGGACAGGCTACCGTGCCCGAGCTGCACGCCCGCCGCCGGAACAGCGAGAGCGACGTCGAGCCTGTCGTTGACGAACAGACGGGCGGACGGGCAGACGGCCAGACGGGCGGCAAGATCGTAATGCTCGAGCCCCGACAGCTCTCGCCCGCGCGCGTGAAGGGCAAGGTCGGATCCGCCGCCCTTTGCCAGCTCCCGGGCGACGTCGAGCATGTCGGCACGTCGGGCGATACGCTCATCGGTGATTGCGTGGAGCCGCGGTAAGGGCGGTCTCACGTGAACTTCGAGCCAACTTTCAGCCGGGCGCCGCGGAGCCAGTCTTCGGTGGTCATGCGCTCCTTGCCTGCGGGTTGCACCTCGAAGATCTCCACCGAACCGCCGGCCGTGTCTTTGAAGGGTCCCGTCGCGATGACGAGCGAGCGATCAGTCGAGAGGACTTCGCCCGGCGCGCCGGTCCCCGGGAAGGGTGTCTCCATCACTTTCGGATTGAAGAGCTTGACCTCCGCGCCGTTCAGCTCCGTCCACGCGCCCGGTCGAGGATCGAGTCCACGAATCAAGCAGGAGACGCCCCGTGCATCGTTGGACCAGTCGATGCGCGCAATCTCCCGGGTCAGCTTCGGCGCGAACGTCGCGCGACTCTCGTTCTGGGGGACGGGCTGCGGTGGTGGATCGCTCTGTTCCAGCATCGTCAGCGTCTCGATGAGCGCCTGCGCGCCCATCTCTGCGAGATGCGCCGACAGCTCGCCGGCCGTCACATCCGGCCCGATTCGATGCGGGATTTGGTGCAGCACGGGACCCGAGTCCATCCCAGTATCGAGCTGCATGATGCTGACGCCGCTGGTCTCGTGACCGCGGATGATCGCCCATTCGACGGGCGCGGCGCCGCGCAGTCCCGGCAACAACGAGGGATGCACGTTGACCATCCCGCGCGGCGGCAGAGTGAGAAGCTCACGCTTCAGAATGTGGCCGTACGCGACCACCACGCCGATGTCGGGCCGCAGATCACGCAGATTCTGCAGAAACGCGCTGTCGGTCGGTTTCTCGGGCTGGAATACGGGGAGGTCTTCGGCTTGTGCCGCGACTTTCACCGGCGGAGCGACGAGCTTGGAGCGCGAGCGGCCCTGCGGCGCATCGGGCTGCGTCACCACGGCGACGACGTCGAATCCTTCGCCGACGAGTGCGCGCAACGATGGCACCGCGAATTCCGGTGTCCCAAAGAACGCGACGCGCACCTACAGCTCTCCCGCCGGCTCCGGCGTCACCTCCTTGAGGTATCCCGTCTGCCCTTTGCGGGCCTTCTTCCACTTGGACAGCAGCAGATTGCGCTTGACCGCACTGAGATGCTCGAGAAACAGAATCCCGTCGAGGTGGTCGATCTCGTGCTGGATCGCGCGCGCCTTGTAGCCGTGCGCTTCCGCGCGGAACTTCTTGCCGTCGCGGTCCAGTGCCTCCACCACGACGCGCGCCGGGCGTGTGACATCGCCGAAGATTTCTGGAATCGAGAGGCAGCCCTCCTCGGCCGTCTCCGCTTCGTCGCTGCGCTCGACAATCAGGGGATTGATGAGCACGAGCGGCGGTGGGTCTTCGTCCCCGACGTCCACAACCGCGACCCGCCGGGCGACGCCGATCTGGTTCGACGCCAGCCCGACGCCCTTGGCGGCGCGCATCGTCTCGAACAGATCGTCCACGAGCCGGCGCACCTCGTCGTCCACGCTGCGGACGGCGGCAGCCCGCTGCCGCAGCACGGGCGAGCCGAGGACGTGGAGCGTGCGAACCGTCACGCGGGCTTGGCCTCGACGGCGGCGGTGCGGTTGGAGATGCTGGCAACGGCGCTGCGCGTGATCACGAACTTGGCTTCGCCGCTCCGGATCGTGACTTCATCGTCCTTGATGTGGACGACTTCGCCGATGATGCCGCTCGACGTGACGATGCGATCGCCCCGCTGCAGCGAGGCGAGCAGCGCCTTGTGCTGCTGCTGCTGGCGGCGCTGCGGCCTGATCAGCAGGAAGTAGAAGATGCCGATGAACAGCGCGATCTGAATGATGAACGCGCTGAGGCCCGGCCCGCCCTGGCCCGAGGGCGTGAACAGCAGCAGGAACAGTGGGGCAGTGGTCATGCGACTCCTAGGTGTTGGTAGCGGCGGCGCGCGCGCGCCAGTCGTCGGCCCAGCTCGCGAATGCGTTACCGCCCCGCTGAATGACGGTGCGCATTTCCGCGGCCAGGCGGATCAGGTACCGAACGTTGTGCAGCGACAACAGCCGAAGCCCGAGCAGCTCGCCCGCGACGAACAGATGCCGCAGGTACCCGCGCGAGTAGGTGGTGCACGTCTCACAGTCACAGCTCGGGTCCAGCGGCCGGTCGTCGGTGCGGAACGCGGCATTGCGGATGTTGAGCGTTCCGTCGGGCGTAAAGGCCGATCCGTTGCGACCGCCACGCGTCGGCGCCACGCAGTCGAACAGGTCCACCCCGCGTTGCACCGCCGCGACGAGATCCGCCGGAAATCCGACGCCCATAAGATAACGGGGCAGGGCCTCCGGCAGCCGCGATTCGAGCACGTCCAATGTGGCGTACATCTTGTCCTTCGGCTCGCCGACGGAGAGCCCGCCAATCGCGATGCCGGTCCACGGACCTAATTCCAGGATGCGATCGAGGCACTCGGTGCGGAGGGCCGGTAGCGTCCCACCCTGGATGATCGGCCACAGGGTTTGTTCGTTGGTATTCAACGCGTCATGCCGTGTCTTGCAGCGTTTCAGCCAACGAATCGTTCGGTCCAGGGCGTCACGCGCCGTGGCCTCGTCGGCGCCACCAGGAATGACGTGGTCGAACGCCATCGCGATGTCTGCGCCGAGCGTCGCCTGAATCTCGATCGCGCGCTCGGGCGTGAGCGTGCGCCGCCCGCCGTCGATGTGACTCTGAAATTCCACACCGTCCTCGTCGACGTTGCGGAAGCCTTCGAGCGAAAAGACCTGGAAGCCGCCCGAGTCCGTGAGCAGCGGCCGTTCCCACGCCATGAACTTGTGCAGCCCGCCGAGCTGCTCGATGACGTCCTCGCCGGGACGCACATGCAGATGGTAGGTGTTGGCGAGCACGATCTGCGCGCCGACCGCCTTGAGGTCGGCGGGCGACAGCGTGCGCACGGTCGCCTGGGTGCCGACGGGCATGAACACCGGCGTCTCGACGGTGCCGTGCGGGAGCTTGAGCGAGCCCGAGCGCGCCGCGCCGGAAGTCGCGTCGATCCAGAAGTCGAACATCAGGGTTGAAACAGGGGCGTTGTCACGGGCATAATGCTAGTCATGCTGTGCACTCGTTGTCAGCAGCGGGAAGCGCGGCCCGTTGGCCGCGGCGCTCCGGAGGAACGTGCCGCAATGGAGGCAAGATTCGAGGCGCAGTTCGGGACGCCTTGGCCGTTTCCAGACGATCTCTGTAGAGAATGCCGCATTGAGTGGTTCAAGAGCCCGGAAGGCAAGGCGAAGATGGAACCAATGCATCAGGCGATGGAAGCGCGATGGAAGGAGCACGTGGAGAAATGGAAGGGCGAGGTGCGCGCGATGGTCCTCAAGGTGCTGGACGTCGCGGACGCGATCGCCGGGAGGTTCTAGTCAGACGATCAGCATCGCGTCGCCGTAACTATAGAAGCGATACCCCTGCTTTACCGCCTGTCGATACGCATCCATCACCCGCTCGTATCCGCCAAACGCGCACACCAGCATCAGCAACGTCGAGCGCGGCAGGTGGAAGTTCGTGATGAGGTGATTCACCACTTTGAAATCGTACGGCGGCCGAATGAACAGACTCGTCTCGCCTGTTCCCGCTCGAACCTTTCCATGGTGATCGACCGCTGATTCGAGCGCGCGCACAACCGTCGTTCCAACCGCCCACACGCTTCTCGCCGCATTGGCGGCGTTCGCGGCAGCGTCTGAGATCTCGTAGACCTCGGGATGCATGACGTGCTGCTCGAGCGCTTGGGTCTCGACCGGTTTGAACGTGCCGGGGCCGACATGCAGATCGATCTCGGCGACCGAAGTGCCTTGACCGCGAATCCGAGACAGCAGCTCCGTCGTGAAGTGCAGACCAGCTGTAGGCGCGGCGACGCTGCCGTCATGCGTTGCATAGACTGTTTGGTAACGATCGCGATCGGCTGAATCTGGTGAGCGGCGAATGTACGGAGGCAGCGGTACCTCGCCGTACCGTTCGAGCGTGGCGCGTGCGTCGAGCGACCCGACGAACCGAATTCGGCGCAGACCACCGCCGAGTACCTCGACGATTTCCACGATACTGTCCGCAGCGAGCGTGACGCGACGGCCGGGTTTCAACTTCCCGCCCGGGTGCGCCAGCGCGAGCCAGGTTCCGTCGGGAGCCTCCCGGACCAGGAGAAACTCGGCGTCCTGTCCGCCCTCTCGTTTTCCGCGTAGTCTCGCCGGAATCACCCGCGACGTGTTGATGACGACCACGTCGCCCGCGGGGATCAGCGCGGGCAGGTCGCGGAAATGCAGGTGCCGGACGTGACCGGTCGCTCGATCGAGCACGAGCAGCCGGCTCGCCGCACGATCGGGGAGCGGATGCTGCGCGATCTGCGCGCTGGGAAGGTCGTACTCGAAATCGGAGCGGCGGTGCACTAACCGTCGAAGATAGTTGCTTGCTCCGCCGATTTTGGAGGGACAAACCCGAAGTGCCTGTAGGCGGCGGGGGTCGCCACACGGCCGCGTGGTGTGCGGGCGAGGAAGCCTTGTTGCATCAGGAACGGCTCGTACACCTCCTCGAGCGTTCCCGGATCTTCGCCGACGGCGGCAGCCACGGTCTGCACGCCGACCGGTCCGCCTTCGAACATCTCGATAATGGCCTTGAGAATCCGCGCATCCATGTCGTCGAGCCCGAACTCGTCGACGTCGAGCCGCTTCAGCGCCTCGGTGGCGACGGCGGACGTGATCTTGCCGCCGGCGCGGACCTGCGCGTAATCCCGCACGCGCTTGAGCAGCCTATTCGCGACGCGCGGGGTCCCGCGGCTGCGCCGCGCGATCTCCGCCACGCCGGCGGCGTCGGCCGCCACACCCAGAATGCCGGCTGAGCGCGTGATGATCTGGACGAGATCGTCTGGTGGATAGTAGTGCAGCCGCTCGACTAACCCGAAGCGCGCGCGCAGCGGCGGTGTGAGCAGGCCGAACCGGGTGGTCGCCCCGATCAGGGTGAACCGCTCGAGCTGCATCGGCAGCGTCTGCGCGTGCGGGCCGTCCGCGATGCGCACGTCCACGCGGAAGTCCTCCATCGCTGGATAGAGGAACTCTTCCAGCGCGGGCCGCAGCCGGTGCACTTCATCTATAAAGAGGATGTCCCCCTGCTTGAGCGTCGTCAGCATCCCCACGAGGTCCCCGGGGCGCTCGAGCACCGGCCCCGAAGTCGTGCGGATGTTGACGTCCAGCTCCTTGGCCATGAGCAGGGCAAGCGTCGTCTTGCCGAGCCCCGGGGGACCGAAGAACAGCGCATGATCGAGCGGCTCTTTGCGCTGCTTCGCGGCATCGATCGCGATCTGCAGCGACTCCTTGACCTTCGCCTGCCCCACGAACTCATCGAGCCGCGATGGGCGCAGCGCGGCGTCGGTGAGCCGCTCGTTCTCGAGCGCTTCGGGCGTCGTTATTTCCGCGCGAGCCAAGAATCCGATCCTCTCCCCTTGGGCAGGGCTCGCCACCGCACGGGCCGAGCCTCCGCTTCGATGATGTGCAGTGTATGGCACATCACACAGGAGTCCTCCGCGGTCGTCACACCAGCCGGCACGAGCCGCCGGTTGGTCGATCCGCATCGCGTGCAAATCCACTCAGCGGTCACCTCGAACGGAATCGCGGTCATCGAGTCGTCAGAATCTGCAGGGCCCGCCTCACCAGGACCTCCGTTTCCGTGTCGGTTCCGTTACCAGCCAGCGCCTGCCGGATGGCCCGGTCGGCCTCCGGCACACCATAGCCAAGCCGTTCCAGCGCCTTGAGCGCGGCTTCCGCTCCGGCTGGAACGGTCACCGACGGCGCCTCGGTGAAGTCTTCGACCTTCTCCCCCAGCTCGAGCGCCAGCCGCTCGGCGGTTTTCTTGCCGATGCCGCTCACCGAGGAGAGCAGCGCGATGTTCTTCTCGCGCAAGGCGCGCGCGCCGCGCTCGACGCCCAGGGCCGACATCAAAGCAATGCCGATCTTGGGCCCGACGCCCGAGATACTCGTCACGCGCTGGAAAAACCGTCGCTCAGAATCATCAAGGAAACCGTACAACGACCAACCGTCTTCGCGCACCACCAGCTCGGTGGCGAGCGTGACCTCGGCACCGGATGCCGGCAGTTTTTCCATCACCCCGAGCGGCACGACGACCTCGTAGGCGACGCCGCCCGCGGTCTCGACCACGACGCGATCGGTGGATTTCGAGGCTAATCGGCCGCGAACGTGCGCAATCACGATCGAAGAATGTACGTCAAGGCCGCCGCGACTCCGTCAGCCGCATCCGATGGCTGGGGTGCGCTTTTGAGTCGGAGCAGCTGAGCTACCATCGCGCCCACCTGATTCTTCCTTGCGTCACCTGCGCCCACTACGGTTTTCTTGATCATCGCCGGGGCGTACTGGGCGATATCGAGCTCGGCCTGCTGCGCTGCCAGCAGGATGACGCCGCGCGCGTGTCCAAGCACGAGGGTGGTGCGGACGTTCTTATGATAGAAGGCATCTTCGAGCGCGAGCACAGAAGGCCGATGCCGCCGAATGAGTTTGGCGATTTCCTGGTGGAGCTCGGCAAGACGATGGGGCAGGGAGTTGTTGCGGCCGAAGCGCAGCACACCGCATTCGATGAGACGGCCCATTCCGGGAGAACCGTTCCCGGTTTCGATCACGCCGTAGCCCGTGATCTGCGTGCCGGGGTCGACGCCCAGGACCCTCACGTCATCCTGTGACTGCCGCCATGGCCTCGGCGTCGATATCGAAGTTGGAAAAGACCTTCGCGACGTCGTCCATTTCTTCGAGGGTTTCGACGAGCGCCAGCAGCCGCTTGGCATCGCCACCCTCGACCTTCACGGTGTTCTTGGGAACCATCGCAATCTCGGCGCTCTGCACCGGGAGCTTCTTGGCCCTGAGCGCCTGGTCGATCGCGTGGAGCTGCACGGGGGGCGTCGTGATCAGATAGATGTCGCCCTCTTTCTCCATGTCTTCGGCGCCTGCGTCGAGTGCGGCTTCCATGGTGGCGTCTTCGTTCGCCTTCGCATCGATCACGATCTGACCCTTGCGATCGAACATCCAGGCGACGGCGTTGGTCGCGGCCAGGTTGGCGCCGTGGCGCTGAAACACGTTGCGGATCTCGGCGACCGTACGGTTGGCATTGTCGGTGGTCGCCTGAATCAGCAGCGCGGCGCCGCCGGGACCGTATCCCTCATAGGTGACCTCTTCATAGGTCACGCCCTCGAGCTCGCCGGTGCCCTTTTTGATGGCGCGATCGATGTTGTCGGCCGGCATGTTCTCCGCCTTGGCCGCGTCGATCGCCGTGCGCAGCCGCGCGTTGCCGCCGGGATCCCCGCCGCCCGCCTTGGCGGCAATCGTGATTTCGCGGATCAGGCGGGTAAACACGGCGCCTCGCTTCTGGTCCGTCACGGCCTTTTTGCGTTTGATCTGCTTCCACTTGCTATGACCGGCCACTGGCAGCTCCCCGCTTGCAACCACTTGCAACTTGGCGTCTTCGCAACTCCTCGAAGGTCTGGCAGCTTGCAACTTACAACTTGACCTCGCGAGCGCGCCACAGGTAGCATTCCCGCCCATGACTCGCGCCGCTGGTCTCGTTCTCATCTGTGCCGGGCTGCTCGCCTGCGAGCGCCCCGGCGACCCCGCACAAACGCGCCGGCTCACCGGCCAGGCGCTCCGGGGAACGTTGTCCTATCCCAGATCGAGCATGGTCAGCGTGTCGGCGGGAGACGAAGCGGCGCAACTGGTCATGTCCTCGCCCGACTCGGTGAGTGTCGTCGCGAAATGGTTCGTCCAGACGCTGACGCTGAACAAGTGGGATGTCCAGCGGAACATCACCGACAAGAGCGGCACGGTGACCATCTATGCGGAGCAGGACAAGCGGCCGCTGTGGTTGACGCTGCGACCCAACGTCGGCGGGCCTGGAACGACCTACACGATGATCGGGGTGATTCCGAAAGATTCGACGACGCGGTAATCCTACCGATCCGGGTCGAGCATGTCCTCGAAGCGCATCCACCGTCTGTAGAAGTACAAGTCCGCGAATCCTGTAGGGCCATTGCGGTTCTTCGCGACGATCAGCTCGGTCGCGCCGTCCACGCCGCCACCGGGGCGGTACATCTCTTCGCGGAAAATCGAGAGCACGACATCGGCATGCTGCTTCGGCGCGCCGAGCACGCCGTAGTCGTCCAGCGTGGGCCGCGGATCGTCGCGCTGCGCGCTGAAGCGCGGCAGCTGCGACACCACGAACAGCGCCACCTGACGCGCGAGCGCGAGCGCCTTGAGATGGCGCAACACCAGCGCGGTGTCCTCATCCTGCGTGGTGCGTGCCTGCGGCGACGGCACGAGTTGGAGATAGTCCACGACGACCAGGCCGACCTGGCGCAATGCGTCGAGCCGTTCGAAGGCGGATTCAAAGTCTTCACCGGCGAGCGGTAAAAACGAAATCGGCAGTCCCCGCAGCCGCACCGCCGCCCCACCCACGCCCGCGCGCGTCTGATCGGTGAGCGTCGCCGCGCGCAGCTCGTCGACCGCCACTCGACCTTCGATCGCGAGCGCGCGCTCCATCAGCCGCTCTTCATTCATTTCACCCGATAGATACGCCACGCCGAGCGACTGTTGCGCGACCCGGAGCGCGATGCCGAGCGCGAGCGCCGACTTGCCGCTGCCGATATCGCCGCCCAGCAGGATTAGGTCGCGGCGGCGCAGGCCTCCACCTAGCAGCTTGTCGAGCGATCCGAAGCCGGTGGGGATGGTGTCGCCCGTGATCTCACCCGGTCGCTGGGTGTCCACCCGCTCGACGAGGTTGTCGAGCGAGGGTCGCTTTTCGAGCCGGCGCGCGGGGGAGGGCATGTCCTATAGATGCAATTTGGCGCCGCGCGCTGCAACGGTGACGGCTTCAGCCGCGTCGGCGCCGAGCACGTCACGGGCCGGCGCAGTGAGCTGGCTGAGCACGAGCGCGGCGGCGTTGGGCGTCGCCGTCTCGAGATGCTGGCGCGCGGCGGCGAGCGCGCGCCGCAAGGGTGCGGGTAGCGCCAAACTACCAAGCCGGGTTTCGATGGCCTGCAACCGTCTACGATGATTCTTGGCGCTGACCGGCGCGGGCGGCAGCAGCCCCTCGGCGGCGCGCACCATCAGCCAGAGCGCGAACAGGCCTTCGCGCTGCGGCCCACGCGCGGCTTCCGCGATCAACGTGACGAGCTTTCCTTCCGCGGGTGTGCTCATGCGACCAGCTGCTGGACGGCCGCGGCGACCTGATCGGGCAGCACGTCGGTGAGACAGCGATGGTGCCCGAGCGGGCACCGCTCGGTACCCATCGCGGAGCAGGGACGGCACGACAGATCGCGCTCCAACACGACGGCGCGCGCCGTATAGGGATAGAATCCGAATGGCTCCACCGTCGGGCCGAACAGCGCCACCACGCGCGTCCCCACGCCGCTCGCCATGTGCATGACGCCGGTATCGCCCGAGATTAGGGCCGCCGCGCGCGCCAGACACGCGCCGGTCTCCTGCAGGCTGAATTCGCCGGCGGCATTCACGACGTCCGGTCCGAGCGCTTCGCCGAGCTCGCGATCCTGCGGTCCACCCACGGCCACGATTCCGAATCCGAGCTGCCGCAGCCGTTCCGCCAGCGCGCGCCAGTGGCCCATCGGCCAGCGCTTCGTCGCGTGCGCGGCGCCGGGCGCGAGCGCTGCGAATGGTTTCTGGTCGAGGCCGACTTCGGCGAGCCAATGGATCATGTGCGCGCGCGCTGCCGGGGCGAGAAAAAATTCCGGCGGCCCGCCGTCCGGCTGCACGTCGAGCCCTGCCGCGTTGGCCGCTTCGAAGTAGCGCTCCGGCACCGGCACGTGCTTTCCATACAAATTGATCTTGGTCGAGATCAACGCGGTGCGCGCGAGCTTGCGTTTGGAGTAGCCGGCCCAGCGTGAGGGCACGAGCCAGCGCAGCGCGGCGCTGCGCAGGCTGCCGTGCAGGTCGAGTCCGTGCGTCGGACCCAGGGCCCGCAGCCGCCGGGCGAGATCGGTGATCCGTTCGTCCGGGGCGAGCGTGAGGACGCTCGTCAAATGTGGGTTTTCGACGACGAGCGGCGCCAGCGCGCGCTTGGTGACGAAGTACAGCTCCGCTTCGGGATGCCGGCGGTGCAGTGCGCGCACGAGCGGAGTAGTCAGGAGAACGTCGCCGATCGAGCTGAACCGGACGCACAGGATGCGCAACACGCGGGCAATGTAGTCGCGCGTTGCCCGGCTTCGCCAGCGGGACTAGCTTCTCTCGCAAGATGCCGCGCCCGAAGAGTATTCTCTGGATCGACGACGAAGTCGACGGACTCGCCGCGCATCGCCGCTTTCTCGAGGAGCAGGGATTCGCGGTGACGCAGGCGGCGCATGGCGACGACGCGCTCGCGATGCTGCGCCGCCAGCCGTACAGCGTCGTGCTGCTCGACGAGCAGATGCCCGGCCGCCGCGGGCTCGAGCTGATCCCCGAGATCCGCGCGATCGATCCTGCCATGGCCGTCGTCATGGTGACGCAGAGCGAAGACGACGGTTTGATGCGCGAGGCGATCGGGATCGAGATCGACGATTATCTCGTGAAGCCGGTGCATCCCCGCCAGGTGCTCTCCGTCGTCACGCGGCTGCTCGAAGGCGATCGCATCCGCCAGCAGCGGCTGTCGCGCGACTTCGTCACGCGCTTCCGCGAGCTCGAGGGACGCCGCGGCGCCACGCTGGCGTGGCGCGAATGGAGCGAGCTGGTCGCCGAGCTGGCGCGCTGGGAAGTGCGGCTCGCCGCGGGCGACGAGCCCGGCCTCTCCGAAGCGCTGCGCGCGCTCCAGGAAAGCCTGCGCAAGGATTTTCAGACCTTCATCACGAAGCACTACCCGCGCTGGCTCTCCGATCCGGAGCGCGACCGGCCGCCGCTGTCCGTGGACGTGGGCGCCGAGTTTCTCGTGCCCGCGCTCAAGCGCACCGGGCGCCTCCTGTTCATCCTGATCGACTGCCTGCGGCTCGATCAGTGGGAAGTGCTGCGCGATCTCATCACGCCCTTATTCGACGTCGAAGAGTCGCACTACTACAGTATCCTCCCCACCGCGACGCCGTTCTCGCGCAACGCGATCTTCAGCGGCCTGTTCCCGATGGAGATCGCCGCCCGCCATCCGGAGTGGTGGGGCGCGCCCACCGACGAGGAAAGCCTCAACGCGCACGAGTCCGAGCTGTTGGTGGAGCAGCTGCGGGAGCTGGTCGGCGAGCCGGTGCCCGTCCGCTACGAGAAGCTGTTCACGGCGGCCGACGGCAACGATCTGTTGCGGCGTCTCCCCGCCCACCTCGCGCAGCCGGGCGTCACGGCGCTGGTGTTCAACTTCATCGATCAGCTCACCCACGGCCGGTCCGAGAACGCGATCCTGTACGAGGTGGCGCGCGACGCGGACGCGCTGCGCGGGCTGACGCGGACGTGGTTCGAGCGCTCGCCCGTGCTCGCCGCCCTGCAAGAGGCCGAGCGCCGCAACGTCCCGGTGCTGCTGACGACCGATCACGGCTCGATCCACTGCCAGACCCCCGCGACCGTGTTCGCCAAGCGCGACGCGACCGCCAACCTGCGGTACAAGTTCGGCGAAGACCTCCGCGCCGAAGATCCCGAAGCCGCGATCATGGTCGAAGACCTGAAGTCGTACGGGCTGCCCGCCAAAGGCCTCGGCGTGCGGCTGCTGCTCGCGACCGGTGATCGCTTCTTCGTCTATCCGACGAAGCTGCGCGAGTACCAGGCGCGCTATCGCGGCGCGTTTCTGCACGGCGGCGCGACGCCCGAGGAGATGATCCTGCCGGTCGCGTTGCTCACGCCCCGCCGGAATCGCTAGTGCGTCGCAGCGCACGGCTGCTCTCGCTGCTGCGCCCGTACACGTGGCTGTTCGCGGCGACCATCGCGGCGACGGTGATCTCGTCCGTGCTCGACGGGTTCACGTTCGTGCTGCTGATCCCGTTCCTGCGCACGCTGTTCGGCGACGCGGCATTGCCGGCGCAAGGCGGCTCCCAGGTCGAGGCGGTGCTCAACAGGATCGCCGGGCCGTTCCTGCAGGCGGGCGCGCCCGAGATCGCGCTGCGCAACGTCGTGATCGTGCTGCTCGCCGCGCTCCTGCTCAAGAACGCCACCGGCTACCTCGCGTCGCTCGGCTCCGTCGCGATCCAGGAAGGGGTGGTGCGCGATCTGCGCGTGCGCCTGTTCGGCCATCTCCAGACCCTGCCGCTCGGCTATTTCCAGCGCACCCGCGCCGGCCAGATCGTTGCCCGCATCATCAGCGACACCGATCAGGTGAAGACCGCCGTCAGCGCGGCGCTGGCGTCGCTGCTGCAGAACATCGTCGTCATCATCGTCTACGTCGTGATTCTGTTCGGCCTCTCGGTGCGACTCGCCTTGCTGTCGCTGCTGCTCGCCCCCGTGCTGCTGCTCATCATCCGGCCGATGATCAACCGGCTGCGCCGGCGCTCGCGCGAAGTCGCGGCGGAGCGCGGTGAAGTGACGAGCCACGTGGGCGAGATGATCGCGTCCGCGAAACTGGTGCGCGCCTACGTCGCCGAAGCGTTCGAGCTCGAGCGCTTCCGCCAGCTCACCGAGCGCTACCGCAGGCGGGTGTTGAAAGCGCAGAAGTATTCGAGCCTCACGAGTCCGGTGAGCGAGGTGTTCGGCGGGGTGATGCTGGTGCTCATCCTGGTCGTGGGCACACGCCTGGCGATCGGCGCGGCCGCGACGCTCGATCCCGCGGTGCTGATCACGTTCCTCGCCGTGAGCCTGCGGCTGATGTCGCCGATCAAGTCGGTGTCGAACTATCCCGCGGTGATGGCCGGAGCGATGGCCTCCGCCGAGCGGGTGTTCGAGGTGATCGATCTCCCGCCGGCCGAGGGTGACAAGCCTGGCGAGACCACGGCGGAGTTCAGCGAGCGCATCGAGTATCGGGGCATCTCATTCGAATACGAGGCCGGCGAGGCGGTGCTGCGCGACGTGGACCTGGAAGTGCGGCGCGGGCAGATTGTGGCGATCGTCGGTCCCTCCGGTGCGGGGAAGACGACGCTCGTCGATTTGCTGCCCCGGTTCTACGAGCCGACGCGCGGCGAGATCCTGATGGACGGCGTGCCGCTCACGACCTTCACCCGGTCCTCGTTGCGCCGGCTCATGGGCGTCGTGTCGCAGGAGACCGTGCTGCTCAACGACACCGTGCTCGCGAACGTCGCCTACGGCCGGACCGACTTCACGCTGGAGCAGGTCCGCGCCGCCGCGCGCGCGGCGAACGCCGACGATTTTCTGATGCGGCTTCCCGACGGCTACAACACGATACTGGGCGAGCGCGGCATGCGGCTTAGCGGCGGCCAGCGCCAGCGCATCGCCATCGCGCGAGCCCTGCTGCGCGATCCACCGATTCTGATTCTCGATGAAGCGACCAGCGCGCTCGACACCGAGTCGGAGCGCCTGGTGCAGGAAGCGATCGAGCGGCTCATGGCGCACCGCACGGTGTTCGTCATCGCGCATCGCCTGGCCACCGTCCAGCACGCGGACTACATCGTGGTGTTGGCCGAGGGACGTATCGTCGAGCGCGGGACGCACGGCGACCTCCTCACGGCCGACGGGCTGTATCGCCGCCTTTATAACCTCCAATTCAGGACCTGATGCTCTCCGGATTCACGATCGTTCGGAACGCCATCAAACTCGACTTCTCCATCGTGGCGGCCATTCAATCGGTGCTCGAGGTCTGCGACGAAGTCGTCGTGAACGTCGGTAAGTCCGAGGACGACACCCGCGATCTCGTCGCGTCGGTGAAGGACCCCCGCGTGCGCATTCTCGATACCGAATGGGACTTCACCAAGAAGAACATCATGCTGTCCATCGAGACCCAGCGCGCGATGGACGCCTGCCGGGGCACGTGGGGGATCTACATCCAGGCCGACGAGGTCCTGCACGAGCGTGGCGCGCACGTACTAAAGGAAAAGGTGGCCGAGTGGGACCGAGACCAGCGCGTCGAAGGGCTGCTGGTGAAGTACCTGCATTTCTACGGCGGCTTCGATCAGATCGCCACCAGCCGCCGCTGGTACCGGCGTGAAGTGCGCTGCATCCGCCTGGGCAAGGACATCCGGCCGTACCAGGGTGCGCAAGGATTCCGGGTTGGGCCGGACTACCGGAAGATTCAGGCGCGCGTGACCACCGCGGAGATGTTTCACTACGGCTGGGCACGTCCCGCGAAGGCAATCAAGGAAAAGCTCGAGATATCCAAGACGATTTATCCCTGGGGCGGGAACCGCTTCGATAAGGAACAGGCGCGCGGCTTCCTCGAATGGATTCCGCTGCTCAAGCCCTTCACGGGCACGCATCCCGTCGCGGCGCGCGACTGGATCGCCGAGCGCGCCCACGACCCCGAGCGCGTCATCGGGCCGATGCGGCTCAAGCCGGAGCACGTGCGCTTCTACATCTCTGATTGGATCGAGCGCCTGACCGGCGCGCGCGTCTTCGAGTTCAAGAACTACGAGCTAGTGTAGCGGTCGACCCTCGGGCAACCTGCCGTCGCGTAACAGCCCTTCATACATCCGCACGTAGTCGCGCGCCATGCGCAGGTGCGTGAAGTAGCGCTCGGCGCGGCGACGGCACGCGTGGGGATCGAAATCGGCGAGGCGTCGTCGCAGCGCAATCAGCTCGTTGTAGGTCGCGCCGATTCCTCCGCCGTCCGGCCCAACGAGCTGCGGCAGCGAGCCGCGCGGCGTCGCGATCACCGGGGTGCCGCTCGCGAGCGCCTCGAGTACGTTGACGGGGCACGGATCGTCCCACTGCACCGGCATCCACAGACAGCGCGCACCCGCGAGCAGCTCACGCTTCTGTTCTCCACCGATCTCGCCCACGAACTTGAGCCAGCGCGAGAGCGTGGGTCGCCAGCCGCCGGCGATCACCAGTCGAAACTTCTCGTCTTTGGCGGCCTGGACCGCGACGCGCCAGCCCTTGGCGGAGTGCAGGCGCGCGAGAAAGAGATCGAAGTCGGATTTCTCAGGGCGAAACTCGTATTCGTCGAGCCGCACGCCGTTGTAGACGTACGACCTCGTGCCGTGGCGTTGCGCATGGTTCTCGCTGACGCCGATGACGTACGACGGAGCGACTTGACCGGGACCCAGGTTGCCGTGCAGCGTCGCGACGTACGGCACGTTGGGGGGGGGGTGTTCGACCAGGCCGTGGTAGTGCATCACGTCGACGGGTCCCCGCACGTACTGGTGCACGTCGAAGCCCGGCCGCCGCACTTCCGCTGCGTCCACTTCCACCACACGCACGCCGGGTACGTTCGATCCGCGGCCCGCGAGCAGCGTGACCTCGTGCCCGAGCTCGACCAGTGCCTGGCTCAGCCACACGACGATTCGCTGCGCGCCGCCGTACTTCTCGACCGGCACGCGCGTGTGCTGGAATTGAACGATGTGCATTCAGTCTGCGAGTTGCCCGGCAGGCAGCGTTCCCGACTTCATCATCACTTCGTACATCCGCACGTAGCTCTCGGCCATCTTCACATGCGTGAAGTGGCGTTCGGCGCGCGCGCGGCACGCTTCCGGAGATCGCGTGCCGATGGTTTCCGCGGCCTTGATCATTTCCTCGAGCGTCGCGCAGGTCGCGCCGACATCCGGCGTCAGAATCTCCGGCAGCGCGCCGCGCTTGGTCCCCAGCACGGGCGTGCCCGAGAACAGCGACTCGATCGTCGGCAGTCCGAACGGCTCGTCCCACTGCGCCGGCATCCACAGGCAGCGCGCGCGCGCGAGCAGCACCGCCTTGCGCTTGCCGCCCACTTCACCGACGTACTTGATCCCGCCCGTGAAGCTCGGGCGCCAGCCGCCGGCGATGATCAACGGCCGGCCGGTGCGCTTTGCCGCGTCGACCGCCCAGTGATAGCCGCGGTCGCTGTGCAGCTTGCCCAGGAACAGGTCCCACTGCTCCTTGCGCCGCCGATAGATGTACTCGGCGGGGTCGAGGCCGTTGTAGACGAACGCGGTGCTGCCATGACGCGCGGCGTGATCGCGGGAAAGGAAGATCGTGTTGGGCGGGAGCGGCGTGTTGGGTTTCCAGTTGCCGTGCAGCGTCTGCACGAACGGCAACCCCTTGGGACCCTGCTTCAACGGTAAATGTGCGTGGAGAATGTCCGCGTTATCTGGAAGGAATTTTTTCAGATCGACGTTGGAGTCTTTGAGCAGCCGCGGTGCGACTTCAACGATCTTGGCAGCTTCGGCGACTTTCGTTCCCGGCTGCGCCAGGAGCGTGATGCGATGGCCGAGGGCGGCGAGCGCGCGAACCAGCGCGACCACGACGCGCTGAGGTCCGCCGTAACCTTCGACCGGGAGCCGGTGATGGGAAGCGACTACGACGTGCATCGCAGTCCCAGTATAACTAGCTTCGGTCCATGCCGGAGAGTCCCACACGACTCACGACCCTGCAGCTCACGCACCAGGGCGAGGGCGCAGGCTCCACGCAATCCATTTTCAGTTTGAGCCGCGAGTTGGCGCAGCGCGGCCATCGTGTGTTGGTGGGCTGCCCGGCGGACACGCTGCTCGCACGCCAGGTCGTGGCCACACCGTCGCTCGAACACGTCCCGCTCGATTTCTCGTCCATGCGCGAAGTCGCGAAACAGCTCGCGGATGTGATCGCCGATCACCGCGTGGATGTCGTCAATAGCCACGCGACCGGCGATCGGCGCGCGCTCACCTGGCTGCGCTGGCGGCGGCGCCTGCCGCAGCCGTTCGTCGTCACCCGCCGGACCATGCCGCTCACACTCCCTCCCGAGCTGATCGCCGTCGGCCTCACCGCCGACCGCACCATCGCCGTCAGCACGGCCGTCGCGAACGCCCTGCGCCGGCGATTGCACCCGGGCGGGCGGCTCCGCGTCGTCCCGAACGGCATCGATCTCGAGCGCGTGAACGCCGAGCCGTCGCCGCAGGATCTCGCGCAGGTTCGAGCGGCGCTCGAGGATTCAGGGGCCGGCCGGCCGGTGGTCGTCGTGGTGGCGCGTCGCAAGGATCAGCAGATCCTGCTGCGCGCGCTGCCGGCCCTCGAGCGTCCGGTGACCGTCGCGTTTGTCGGCATTCGACCGGACGACGAGCTCGCCGCCGCCCAAGCTGACATCCCCTCGCGCCACCACATCGTGTACGTGCCGTTCACGGAGCGGCCACTCGCGTTCTACCGCTTCGCCACCGTCGCGGCCTTGCCCTCACGCATCGAAGGACTGTCCCAGGCGCTGCTCGAGGCGATGTCGCTCGGCGTGCCCGTGATCGCCTCCGCTGCGGGAGGCAATACGGAGCTCGTCTATCCGGGCGAGACGGGCTTGCTGGTTCCGCCGCTCGACCCTCCGGCGTGGACCCGCGCGCTCGAGCGACTGCTCGGCGATGATGCCTTGCGCGCGCGCGTCGCCCAGGCGGGCCGCGACCTGGTCCGTAGGGACTTCACGATCGCGCGCACCGCCGAGCGGACGGAGGTCGTCTATCGCGAAGCCATCGAGCGTCGTTAGACTTCGGAGCATGCCCTCCTCCGGCACCGCTCCCCTGACGGTCGTCATTCCCACACTCAACGAAGCGAGTCAAATCGGCGACTGCATCCGCGGCCTGGGGTGGGCTGCCGAGGTCATCGTCGTGGACGCGGGGTCGAGCGACGAGACGGCACAGGCGGCCATGGCGGCAGGCGCGCGCGTGCTCAACGGCGTGGCGGGCATCGCCGCCCAGCGCAATGCCGGGATCGAAGCGGCGAAAAACGAGTGGGTATTTGCGCTCGATGCCGACGAGCGGATCGGTCCCGAGCTTGCCAGCGAGCTCGCCGAGGTGGTAGCCGCGCCGCGGCACGAGGCCTATCGTGTCAAGCGGCGCAATCAGTTTCACGGCCACGTGCTGCGCCGGGGCCATTGGGGACGCGACTGGGTCGTGCGGCTGTTCCGGCGCGGCAGACGGTTCGGCGGCAAGACGGCGCATCCGGGACTCGAGATTCCGCTGAGCGCGCAGGGCGAGCTGACCCACGAGTTGGACCATACGCCCTACAAGGACCTGGGACATCACCTGGATAAGATCATTGCCTACAGCCGCATGAGCGCGGCGGACATGGCCGCGCAGGGCCGGCGCGCATCGTTCAGCGATCTGGCGTTGCGGCCCGCGTTCCGATTTCTGCGGGATTACGTCCTGCACGGGAGCTTCCTCGACGGCCGGCTGGGCGTGATTCACGCCGGGATGAGTGCGGCGTCGGTGTTCTTCAAGTATGCTTTTCTGTGGGAGAACCAACGCCTTGGCTAAGACCTTCCTGCTGACCGGCGAATTCCCGCCGATGCAAACGGGCATCGCCCGCATGATGGGCGAGCTGACGCGCCGCTATCCACGCGGCGAGCTGCTCGTCTCAACCGGCCAACACCGCGATTCCCAGGACTCCGATGTCCGGTTCGGCGGCGCGGTGGTCGATCGCCTGCCCGTGTCGAGCAAGGCGTTGCGTAATCTCGCGGGCCTGCTGTTCTGGGCGCGTCGCGTCGCGAGCCTCGCGCGCCAGCACAAGCCTCGGTTCGCCTGGTGTGATTCCATCCGCCCCTGCACGTATCCCGCCAAGTGGATGCACGAGCGCATTGGCACCCGCTACGGAGTGTTCGTGCATGGCGGCGACGTCCTGAAAGAGCTCCACGCGATCCATCATTCGCGGTTTGCGCGCAAGACGGCGAAGGCGCTGCTCGGCTCGGCGGTCGCCGTGGTCGCCAACAGCCAGTGGACGCGCGAGCAGGCCCAGAAGGTCCTGCGTGAGCTCGGCCTCGATCCCCTCGCCGAGCGGGTGCGGGTCGTCCCGCTGGGGACCGATCCCGAGCAGTTCCGCCCGGGCATCGACACGCAGGCCGTGCGCGCGCGCTACAACGTGAACGGCGGCGAATGGGTGCTGACGGTGGCGCGGCTCGAGCCGTACAAGGGCGTCGACACGGCGCTGCACGCGGTGGCGCAGTGTCGTAAAGACGGCCTGGACGTGAATTACCTCGTGGTCGGCAGCGGCAAGAAGCGGAAAGAATACAAGAAGCTCGCCGGGGAGCTACGCATCGCCGATCACGTGCGTTTCGTCGGCAATGTGCCCGAGGCGGAGCTGCCCGCGGTGTTCAACGTCGCGAACGCGTACGTCGGCGTCTCACGCCGCGCCGACGGCTCGCGCGTCGAGGGATTCGGAGTCGCGCTGGCCGAAGCGAGCGCGTGCGGCGTGCCGGTCATCGCCGGCCAGTCCGGCGGATTGGCCGAGGCGGTACGCGACGGTGAGACCGGCCTCGTCGTGAACCCCGACGATCCGGACGCGGTCGCCGGTGCGATGAAACGTCTGCTGGGCGATCAGCTGCTCGCGCGCCGGCTGGGGCAGTCGGGCCGCAAGGCGGTCGAGACCTACTACAACTGGGACCGTGTCATCCGCGATCTGCGGGACATCGAATCACAAGTCTCCTCCTAGCGTTCAATTTTCCGCCGCACGGCGGCGGCATCGCCCGCATGATGGGCGAGCTCGCGCTCCGATATCCCGCTCAGTCGCTCGTCGTGTCCACCGGCGCGTACGAGGGGAGTGCCGTGAGCGACGCGCGCTTTCCCCAGCCGATCGATCGCGTGCGCATTGGCGCCACGAGGCTGCGCACGATTCAGGGGCTGGTCCGTTGGACCTGGCGCGCGAGCGCCCTCGCGAAACAGTGGCAACCCGGTTTTACCTGGTGCGGAGAGCTGAAGCCGGCGGGCTATCCCGCGCGCTGGCTCGGGGCGCGTCGTGGCATTCCGTACGGCGTCATCGTGTACGGCACCGAGCTGTTGTTGATCGCCGCGAAAATCCGGCGCAGCCGCTTCAAGCGCCGCACCGCCGGCGGCCTCATCGGCAAGGCCGCGGTGCTCGTCGCGATCAGCCGCTGGACGGCGGATCGCGCGCGCGAGGTGCTGGACCTGCTCGATCTCGACATTCCCATCGAAACGGTTCCCCTGGGCACGACGCCCACGCACTTCCGGCCCGGCGTCGACACGAGCGCGGTGCGGCGCAGGTACGGCCTGGACGGCGGCCCGTGGGTGCTCACCGTCGCGCGGCTCGAGTGGCACAAGGGCATCGACACCATGATGAAAGCGCTGGCCGCTGTGCGCGCCGCGCATCCCACCGTGCGCTACGCCGTTGCGGGTGTGGGTGATCGCTTGCCGCAGCTCCAGCAGCTCAAGCAGAGTCTCGGCCTTGGTGACGCAGTGCGATTTCTGGGCGGGATACCTGATGACGAATTGCCCGCGCTGTACAACGCGGCGGATCTCTACGTCGGCGCCTCACGGCGCCACGATCTCCTGGCCGAAGGGTTCGGCATCTCGCTCGTCGAGGCGTCGGCCTGTGGGCTCGCGGTGGTGGGCGGGCGCTCGGGCGGCGTGCCCGACGCGGTGCGGGAAGGGGAGACCGGCATTCTCGTCGATCCCGATGATCCCGCCGCCGTGGCGGCGGGCGTCACCGAGCTGTTGGCGAATCCGGAACGGCGCAAGCAGCTGGGGTTGGCGGGGCGGCGGGCCGTGGAGACGTATTACAACTGGGACAGGGTCGCGAATGACCTGATGGCCATCGACCGGAAGTATCGACTGCCTACCCCGAGCGCCGCATCTCTTGCGCGTGGGCCGGCCGCGCGATGATTGCGTACGTCGGGCAGTGCCGGATGTAGCCGCCGTCCATCGGCGACCATTCCTGATCGGGCTGGGTCACGATCGCTTTCCGTTCCGAGTCGAGCACGAACATCCCTTGCGGGCCGTGCACGAGGCACGCGCCGCAGCCGATGCAGCGCTCGCGCTCCACCCGCACGATCACGCGCCGCTTCGGGAAGATGCCGACGTCGCCGGGCACCGGCCAATCGTCGCGGTCGAGCGCGGCGCTCGTGGCGCGGTAGCCTTCCTCGACCTCTTCGCGCAGGTGATCGAACGAAAACATCGTGACGTGCTCGACGCGCGGCTGGATATAGTAGACCGGCGGCGTGGTCCAGGTCTTCACGCGCTGCTCGAGCAGCGTCTGCATCAGGATCTCGGTCGCGCGCGCGAACACGCCCGCGAAGCCTTCGTCTTGCGCGTCGGCCGTGAGGACGCTCGACGCCGAGACGTCCACCGCCACGATCAGCTCAGGGCCGAGGGCGCGCGCCGCGACGAACGGCACGTTGGCGACGACGGCGCCATCCACGTAAAACCGGCCGCCGATCTCGTGGGGCGGGAAGTAGCCCGGCAGCGCGCACGAGCCGAACACGGCGTCGGCGACTCGGATGTCGTCGAGCCCGGGCAGCCCCCAGAACACCTGCATCCCGGAATTCAGGTCGACGGTATTGACGATGACGGGTGGATCGAGCTGCTGGAACGTGAGATCGCCGACGGTGCGCTGAATCAGTTGCTCGAGCGGCTCCCGCTTGAACAGCGCCGGCGACCGCATGCGCTTGAGCGCCATGTCCGCGTGGGCGACCGCGAACACCTCCTTGCGCCTCAGGCTCAGCGCGATCTCGCGCAGCTTGGCGATGCCCATCCCGCCCGCCCAGGCGGCACCGACGAGCGCGCCCACGCTCGACCCGATGATCCGGGTCGGCCGGTGGCCGCGCTCGATCAGCGCCTGAATGACCCCGATATGGGCGAGGCCCTTCATCCCGCCGCCGCCCAGCACGAGGGTGAACGGTGTATCGCGTTTCACAGCTCTATCCGCTTGCCCGGGGAGTTGAGTCCCGAGTAACGTAGTGAACACCCCCATGGCGGCGCCACTGTTTTGGTCACGAATCGCGCGAGATCCCTGGGCCCGTGTGGGCCTGGCCGTAGTCGGCGTTCTCGCGCTGCTCGCAGTGCTAGCTCCATGGCTGTCTCCCGGCGACCCATTTCGCGGCGACCTCTCTGCAAGTTTGCATCCACCATCCGGCGCCTTCCTGCTCGGCAGCGACGCGCAGGGACGTGACGTCCTGTCCCGCGTCCTGTACGGCGCGCGGCTCTCGCTCGCCGTCGGCCTCATCAGCCAGAGCATTGCCCTGGCGCTCGGCGTGACGTTAGGACTCGTGTCCGGGTATTACGGCCGCTGGCTCGACGGGGTCATCATGCGTGTGGCCGATATCACACTCGCATTCCCGTCGCTGCTGCTGTTGATCGCCATCGCCGCCGCCGTGAAGCCGTCGCTCCCGGTCGTCTTCGTCGTCATCGGCATCGTGGGCTGGGCCGGCATGGCGCGCATCGTTCGCGGCCAGGTGTTGCTCGCGCGCGGGCTCGAGTACGTGCAGGCCGCGCGCGCGCTGGGCGCGTCGGACCTTCGGATCATCGCGCGCCACGTATTGCCCAACGTAATCGCGCCGGTGATTGTTGCGGGAACGCTAGGGCTAGGCGGCGCGATCATGGCGGAAGCGGCGCTGTCGTTCATCGGCCTCGGCGCGCAGCCGCCCACGCCATCGTGGGGCGCCATGGTGGCCGAGGGCCGCGATCTGCTGCGCGTCGCGCCGTGGGTGTCGATCGCCCCGGGCGTGGCGATCGGGCTCGCCGTGCTGGGACTGAATCTGTTGGGCGACGGGCTGCGAGACGCGCTCGACGTCCGCGCACTTGGACGCGTGGCGTGACCGAGATCGCCTACCACCCGACGCACGTGCGCGCGCTGCGCGAGACGTTCAAGGCGCTGCGCACCTCGGAGTTCCCGTGGACCGCGGACACGGTCTACCTCAACAACGCGTCGATCGGCCCGATTCCCGAGCGCACGCGGCGCGCGCTCGATGAGTTCACCGCCAAACGCACCGCGCCGCACCTGCTGCCCGATCGCGAGCTCTTCGCGGTCCTCGCGGCGGCGCGGCTCGGCATTGCGCAGCTGATCAATGCCGACCCGTCGGAAATCGCGCTCGCCACCAATACCGGTTACGGCTTGCACCTCGCCGCGCGCGCGCTCCCGCTCAAGCGGGGCGACATCGTGCTGCTCTCGGACAAGGAGTTTCCGGCGAACGTCTATCCCTGGCTGATGCTGCGCGAGCAGGGCATCACGGTCGAGATGGCGCGCTGCACGGCGAACGGCTGGCCGGATGAAGAGCATCTGCTCGAACGCCTGCGCGATCCGCGCGTCCGCGTCCTTGCCGTCTCGTTCGTCCAGTTCTCGAACGGGTACCGCGCGGACCTGAAGAAGCTCGGCGCGGCGGCCCGAGCCAACGGCACCTACCTGGTGGTCGACGGCATCCAGGGCATCGGCAACTCGGTGCTCGACGTGCAGGAGACGCCCATCGACATCCTCGCGTGCGGCGGGCAGAAGTGGCTGTTGTCGCCCTGGGGATCGGGGTTCGTGTACGTGCGCAAAGAGCTGGTGGCGCAGCTCGAGCCGACGATCACCGGCTGGATGGCGTTCGAAGGCACGGACGATTTTTCACGGCTCACCGAATACAATCCCACCTTCCGCTCCGATGCCCGCCGTTTCGAAATGATCACGCTGCCGTATCAGGACTTTTTCGGGATGACCGCATCGCTCAGCCTGCTGCTCGAGATCGGTGTGCGGGATATCGCCGAGGTGACGCGGGCGACCCATGCGCCGATCCTGAAGTGGGCGCAAGCGAACGACGTGCGCATCACGTCGCCGACCGAAAACGGGCACCGCTCGGCGATTCTCTGCGTCGCGCCGCCCAAACCGGCCGAGGCATATCATGGGTTGAAACGGGCGCGCGTGGTGTGCAGCCTGCGCGAGGGCGCGATTCGCCTCTCGCCCCACTGCTACAATACCGTTGAGGAGATGGAAAAGGTTATCGAGGTACTGGACGATCTGAGCGTGTAGCTCCCTAGAGCGTCGGTATGCGCGCGGGCATCGCCTCCCGGTGCCGATCCACCCACCAGGCGAACAACACAAACACCCACCCGAATATGATGCCGCCGACGGCGAGCGCGGTTTGGTTGGTCGGCGCGGGGGCGAACAGGGAGCTCAGGTAGGAAAGCACCAGTAGCCCGATCAACGCCCAGAATCCCCAGCGACCCACGCCATCGCGTGCTCGTGTGACGCGGGTATAGATCGCGACGCCCACGATCAGCATCAGGCCTTCGACGATGATGGTCGCGCTCGGAGAATTCCACAGACCGAGACCGACGGTGATGCTCCCCGGATAGAGCGGCATATCGGGGCGGTGCGTGATGAAATCCAGCACCCAGTGGCTCACCACGAGCAGAAAAATGACTATCGCCGTGCGCAGATCGCCCGTACGCCTGCGGTAACGGCTGTGGTAGAGGTACGCAAACAGCGCACCCCACACGGTCAGCGTGAAGAGGCTGTGAGAGTACGGAATGTCATCGAGGTGCAGCGTGAGAAATGGGTTCGGTCCCGGAACGACGTGCGAGTGCTCCCACCCGAACAGCAGAAAGATCGGCCACAGCAGGTCGGCGAGCGTGGGAGCGGCGAACAGCGTGCCCAGGCTCGTACGCGGCGCCAGCCGCTTCGCTGCCAACCCGAGCGCGTAATGGCCGATGAACATCCCGGTTATCTCCTCATCAGGCGTTTGAGGATCTGGATCTGGCCGGCGTGGTACAGGTCGTGGGAGGCGATGCCGTAGATCTCCGCTTTGACGGGCCACTTGGACCGCCAGCCGCGGCGGCCCAGCTGCGCCGGCTGGAGTGTGGCGATCGCATCGTGCAGCAGCCGGTGCTGCTCGTCGAGCAGCGCGCGATCGCGTCTCCACGCCGCATTATCAGGTTTGTCCGGTAACGCCGGCCAGTTCGCGCCGTCCCGCGGAAACGAGATGGTCGGGTCACGCAGCAAGCGGCGCCGGACCATGCATTTCCAGTACGCCGTGTGCAGAACCAGATCCCAAATGCAGTGTCGCTTCGGCCCGGGGCGCCACCGCGCTTCCCGCGCGCTGACGCCGCGAATGGTGCCTTTGAGCGGCGTGCCGTGCCAGGACGGGGCGGTGTACGCCTGATCGAACATCTCCAGCAGCAGGTGGACGCGCTCGTCCAACTCAGCCCCGTCTCAGCAACGCGTATTCCTTCTTGCCCTTGCGCAGCAGGAGATTGCGGCCGCCGATCCAGTCGTGCGGCGTGATCTTGCGCGCGACGTCGTCGACGCGCTGCTGATTGACGTAGATCCCGCCTTGCTCGACACTGCGGCGCGCTTCGCTCTTGGACTTGGCGAGCCCGGCCTGGGTCACGAGATCGACGATCGTCATCTCGCTCGCGCCACCGACCGTAACGGTCGGGATCTCGCCCGCGAGGACGTCGAACACCTGCGGATGCACCTCGGCCTGCTCTTCGCCAAACAGAATCGCCGATGCGGCCTGCACGTTCGACAGGACATCGGCGCCGTGCACGAGCGTCGTCAGGGCCGCGGCGAGCGCGCGCTGCGCAGGTCGTTTCGCCGGGTTCTTCACCTGCTGGTCCATGATGCCGGCGACGTCCGACTTGGCCAGATGCGTGAACAGCGTCAGGTACTTTTCGACGTCACGGTCGTCGGTGTTGATCCAGAACTGGTAGAACTTGTACTGCGACGTGAGCTTCGGATCGAGGTAGATCGCGCCCTCTTCGGTTTTCCCGAACTTGCGACCCGAGGCCATCGTGACGAGCGGCGCGACGAGCCCGTGTGCTTCCGCGTTCTCGACGCGCCGAATCAGATCGACCCCCGCCGTGATGTTCCCCCATTGATCGCTGCCTCCCACCTGCAGCGTCGTCTGGCGCTCGCGGAACAGATGCAGGAAGTCGTACGCCTGGAGCAGCATGTAGCTGAACTCGGTATACGACAGCCCCGACTCGAGCCGCGCTTTCACCGACTCCTTCTGGAGCATGATGTTCACGGTGAAGTGCTTGCCCACGTCGCGCAGGAAGTCTATCAGCCCCTGCGAGCCGAGCCATTTCGCGTTGTCGAGCAGCAGCGCCGCGGTCGGACCGGCGCCGAACTCGAGAAAGCGCGCCATCTGATCGCGCTGATGCTGGAGATTCTGTTTGATCTGTTCCTTCGAAAGCAGCGGACGCTCGCCCGCCTTCCCGGACGGATCGCCGATCAGTCCGGTGCCGCCCCCCATCAGCACGATGGGCCGGTGGCCCGCACGTTGCAGGTTGGCGAGCAGCATCAGCGGCATCAGGTTGCCGAGCTGGAGCGAGGGAGCGGTCGGGTCGAAGCCGCAGTACGCCGTGACGGGGCCTTTGGCGAAGTGCGCGGCGAGTCCAGGGGTCGCCTGCTGCACGAACCCCCGCCATTCCAGCTCTTGCAACACGTCAGTCATGGCGGCGAATCTACGGCCTTACTAGGTTTTAGTGCAGATGGCATCACCGACTCAGCCGCCGACGCCCGCCGCCTCCTCCCGCCGCCCGTTTCTTATTCGCTGGTGGTCTGATCCGACCCAGCGGCGCCGGGTGATCATCGGCACGGTGCTGGCCCTGCTGTATTTCAGCGGCCTGGCCTACGGCTCCTGGACCCGCGTGTGTGCGGCCGAACGCTGCCCCAGCATCATGCGCCTCAATCCGGAGCGTGGTGGTCCACAGCAGACGTCCAAGGTGTACGCCGCCGATGGACGGCTCATTTCGGAGCTGGGCATCGAACGCCGCACGGTGATGCCCCTGTCCGAGATGCCCGTCCACGTACGACAAGCCTTCATCGCGGTCGAGGACAAGCGGTTCTATAGGCACAACGGGATCGATTACTGGCGCATTCTGGGTGCCGTCAAGGCGAACGTCCTGACCTTGCGCTATGCGCAGGGCTTCTCCACGATCACGATGCAGCTGGCGCGGAACGTCTTCCCGGACCATCTGGGACGCGAGAAGCGGCTCACGCGCAAGCTGCGCGAAGCGCGCGTCGCCGTGGAGCTCGAGCGCAATTTCCCCAAGGACACGATCCTCGAGCTGTACCTCAATCAGATCAGTCTCGGCCCCAACGTGGCGGGCGTCGAGGCCGCGTCGCAGGTGTTCTTTGGGAAATCCGCCCGCGATCTCAACGTCGCCGAGGCTGCGACGCTGGCCGGGCTGCCCAAGGCGCCGGGAACCTACAACCCGCGCGTGCACCCCGACAACGCGATTCGCCGCCGCAACGTCATTCTCTCGCTGATGCGGGATCAAGGCTTCATCAGCGCCGAAGACGCGGAGTTCTGGAAAGCCTACCCGCTGGTGCTCACCACGCGCCGCACCAGCTACGGCGACGTGGCGCCGTACTTCGTCGAGTGGCTGCGCACGGCGTTCCTCGAGCCGCGCTACGGCCGCGATCTGTACGACAAGGGCCTGCGGATCTACACGACACTCGATCTCGACATGCAGGAAGCGGCGGAGCAGGCGCTCCAGTCGCAGCTCGATGAGATCGAGTCGGGCGTGTTCTCCAACGGCAAGTTCGAGGGAACGTCGTACCGCGAGTATCTGGAGCAGGGCCGCGCGACCGGGGACGAAGTGGGCCCGTTCTCGCAGTACCTCCAGGGCGCGCTGATGGCGATGGACGCGAAGACCGGCAACATCCTCGCGATGGTGGGCGGGCGTGACTTCGTGGACTCGAAGTGGAATCGCGTGACGCAATCGGCCCGGCCGCCAGGCTCGACATTCAAGCCGTTCGTGTACTCGGCCGCCGTGCGCGCCGGTCATCCCGTGACCGAGATGCTCGACGACACGCCGCTGAATCCGCCCGTGATCCAGCTGGACAGCTCGCTCTGGCAGCCGAAGGACTACGACGACACGACCCTCGGCCTGATCCCGATGCGCCAGTCGCTGTACCTCTCGCGCAACCTGTCCACGATCAAGCTCGGCATGGCGCTGGGCGAGCAGACGGTGATCGGGGAAGCGCGGCGCTACGGGATCACCACGCCGCTGCCGCCGTATCCGTCCATTCACATCGGCGCGCGCGAGACCAAGCCCATCGAGCTGATCGCAGCCTATACCGCGTTCGCGAATTCGGGCGTGCGCGTGGAGCCGATCGGGATCCAGCGCATCGAGGACCGCCAGGGGAACATCCTCTACCAGTCCACGATCAAGCGCGAGCAGGTCATGGATCCGGAGCACAACTGGCTCATGCTCGACATGATGCGCGACGTCATGCGCTGCCAGCCCGGCTCGGGACCGCGTCGCTGCGGCACGGCCGCCGGGGCGGTCGGCGGTTTGCGTGTACCGATGGCGGGCAAGACGGGCACGACCGACGACTACACGGACGCCTGGTTCGTCGGCTTCACGCCGGAGATCGTGACGGGGATCTGGATCGGCTACGACCTGCAGCGCCGCATCATGAACAACGCCGGTGGCGGCCGCATCGTCGCGCCGGCGTGGACGAAGTTCATGCGCGATGTGTACGAGCGGCGGCCCGCGCCGGGCGAGTGGGCGCGCCCCGAGGAGCTCGTCACGCGCGAGGTGGACTGGTCCAACGGCTTCCTCGCCACACCGTTCTGCCCGCTCGAAGTGAGGCGCTGGGAGTGGTTCTACCCGGGCTCCGAGCCGACGCAGGTCTGTCAGGTCCACTCACCGTTTGGTGTTGGCGTAACGCCCTAAGTCCTTGCTCCGCATCCGAGCTGGGCGGATTCATCCCGTGACGGCGCCTTCCTTCGAGGACGGCGCCGTTCTTGTCGATGACGTTGGTCGAATTGCGGCGGTCGGGTCGAACGACCAAGTGCCGGCGCCGCGCGGCATCCAGTCCTTGGAGTTTCCTGATGCTGAGCTGATGCCGGGGCTCGTGAACTGCCACACACACCTCGAGCTGACGCATCTCGGGGGCCAGAACGAGGAGCCGGAATTCGCCCGTTGGATTCGGCGCGTGCGGGAGCTGAAGGAGAAAACCCCGCATCCGCAGTTCCTCGAGTCGGCGGCGACCGGCCTCCGAGAATGTTGGCGCGCGGGGATTACCTGCATTGCGGACACCGGCTCGACCGGCGCGGTCATGCAGGCGCTGCACGACCTTGGCGGACGCGGGATCGTGTACCAGGAGGTCTTCGGGCCCGACCCCGCTCAGTGTTCGGCAAGCATGCAGGATCTCGACAACGCAGTCTTGCACCTTCGCCATCGTGCAACTTCGCAAGTGCTGCTCGGCATCTCCCCACACGCGCCGTACACGGTCAGCGCGCCGTTATATGAGGCGGTCGCGGACTATGCTCGGCGCGAAGGGCTGCCCGTCGCAGTGCACCTGGCTGAGTCCAACGAAGAGACCCAATTCGTTCGCGACGGGGTCGGCCCGTTCACCGAGGCGCTGCGGGCACGCGGCATCCCGGTCGAGGCGCAGCACGTATCGCCGGTTCAGTACGTCGTCCAGCGAGGTGTGATTGCGCAGGGCACGCTCTGCATCCATTGCGTTCAAGTCGATCAGGACGACGTGCGCACGCTCGCGGCGCGTGGCGCTACGATCGCGCACTGTCCGCGCTCCAACGCCGCGCACCGCCACGGCCGCGCGCTGGTCAAGGTGTTCCAGGAGGAAGGAATTCCCGTCGGACTCGGCACCGACTCGGTCGTAAGCGTGGGTGAGCTGAACCTGTGGGCTGAAGCCGAAGCCGCAGGCTTGCGCGGCGATGCTGCGCTCCAGGGTCTTACTATAGAAGGCGCGCGCGCGCTCGGCTGGGACAAGGAGATCGGTTCGCTGGAAGCGGGGAAGGCAGCGGACTTGGCGGTGTTTCCCTCCGCCGCCCTCCGGGGCCCTTCGCAGCCCTCCCCCGCCGCCCTGCTCACAGTAGTCAGCGGCAGGATCGTGCACCACATTTCCGGCCAATGAAAACGCAGCGTCACGCGGCCATCCTGCGCATCGTGCGTGGAGAGACGGTGGGCAGTCAGGAGCAGCTGCGCGAGCGTCTCAAGGGCGAAGGGTTCAACGTGACGCAGGCGACGCTGTCGCGCGACATCCGCGAGCTGGGACTCGCGAAGGTGGGCGCCACCGACGGTGGGTCACACTACGCGGCGGGGGCCGAGGGAGCCCCCGGCATGCGCCCGCATCTCGAGCAGCTCCTTCCCACTATGCTCGTTTCGGCCGAAGGCGTCGGCCCGTTGCTCGTCCTCAAGACCACGACGGGCGCCGCGCAGGCGCTGGGTCTGGCCCTGGACGGCGCCGGCTGGAGCGAGATCATCGGCACCATCGCTGGTGACGATGCCATCCTCGTCATCACTCGCAGCGAGCGAGGCCGCCGCGCCGTGCAGGTGCGGCTGAAAGAGCTCGCAGGACTCCCCGCATGAGAGACCATCTCTCGACATTGGCCGCAGTCGTCCTCCTCAGCAGCTGCAGGGCGCAGTCGCACCCTCCACAACCTCCACCATCCTCCACCGCCCAGAATTCGCTCAGCGATGCCGAGCAAGCGGAGGGTTGGAGATTGCTGTTCGATGGCACGACCACCGCAGGCTGGCGCAACTACGGCAAGCAGACGATCTCGGACGGCTGGGTGGTGCAGGACGGCGCGCTCACCCGCACGGGCGCGGGCGGTGACATCATCTCGAACGACGAGTTCAAAAACTTCGAGCTGTCGATCGACTGGAAGATCGAGCCGGGCGGGAACAGCGGCATCTTCTATCGCGCGAGCGAAGAAAAAGACGAGATCTATTGGAATGCCGTCGAGATGCAGGTGTTGGATGATGCCAAGCATCCCGACGGCCAGAATCCGCTCCAGTGCGCGGGCGCAGCCTATGACCTGTATGCGGCGCCGCGCGGCCATGTGAACCCCGGCGGCGAATGGAATACGGCGCGGCTCGTGGTGAACGGCAACCACGTCGAGCATTGGCTCAACGGCTTCAAAATGGTCGAGTACGAGCTGGGCAGCACCGATTGGAACTCGAAAGTGGCCGGGAGCAAGTTCAAGCCGCATGCCAAATTCGGGAAGAACACGCAAGGACACATCGGACTTCAGGATCACGGCAACCTGGTCGCCTACCGCAACATCAGGATTCGAGCGCTGCCATGAGCAGAAAAGGGATCTCGCGCCGCCGCTTCGTCGGCGACGTCGCTGCGGGACTGTCGTTCACCATCGTCCCCGGGCATGTGCTGAGCCGGCGCGGCCGCGTCGCGCCGAGCGACAAGCTCAACATCGCGTGCATCGGTGTGGGGGGCATGGGAGCCACCGACGTGCGGGGCGTCGGCAGGACCGAGAACATCTACGCGCTGTGCGACGTGGACGAGCGCCAGGCGCTCGCGTCGTACACGGGATTCCCGCTCGCCAAGCGATTCAAGGATTTCCGCGTCATGCTCGATAAGGAAGGAAAGAACATCGACGCGGTCACCGTCTCGACACCCGATCACACCCATACCGTCGCCGGGATGACGGCGATGAAGCTGGGAAAACATGTGCGCATTCAGAAGCCGCTCGCGCGCACGCTGTGGGAAGTGAAGCAGCTCGAGGACGCGGCGCGGAAGTACAAGGTCGCGACACAGATGGGGAATCAGGGTCACGCCGATGAAGGCACCCGGCAGATCCGCGAGTGGGTGGACGCGGGCCTGATCGGGACGGTGCGTGAAATCCAGCTCTGGACCAACCGCCCGATCTGGCCCCAGGCGCTCGACCGGCCGCTCGAGAATCTCTACACGCCGACGTGGCTCGACTGGGATCTCTGGCTGGGCCCCGCCGCCGAGCGTCCGTATCACACGGCATACGCGCCGTTCCGCTGGCGCGGCTGGTGGGACTTCGGCACCGGCGCGCTCGGCGACATCGCGTGCCACTCGATGGATGCGTCGTTCTGGGCGCTCGACCTTGGCTATCCCACCCGCATCGAAGCGGAATCGACGAGGCTGTTCAGCGAGTCGGCGCCGGCCTGCTCGCGCATCATCTATAGCTTCGCGGCCAAGGGAAACCGTCCCGCGGTCACCGTGGTGTGGCGCGACGGCAGCCTGTATCCGGCGCGCCCCAGGGAAGTCACGGACCCGCTCGCATGGCCGTTCGATACGAGCGGGCAGCTGTGGATCGGCGACTCGGGCAAGCTCGTGGCCGGGATCTATGGCGAGAACCCGCGCCTGCTCGATGCTGCGAAGCAGGCGGAGATCACCGCGCACCCGGTGGCGCAAAAGTACCCGCGCACCGAAGGCAGCTACGCCGAGTGGATCGCCGCCTGCAAAGGCGGAACGCCGGCCGGGTCCAACATCCCCGATCATTCGGGCCCGCTCACCGAAATGGTGCTGCTTGGCAATCTCGCGGTCCGCACGGCGCAGCCGATCGACGTGAATCCCCAGACCGGTGCCGTGCTCACCCCAGGGATCCCTGAGGAGTACATCAAGCCGCGCTATCGCCAGGGGTGGTCTTGGTAGCCAGAAGCAGGCTGGCCTTGCGACCCGTAGCAGTCGCATGTATTTTTATGCACCCATATGCATAAACAAACTAACGCCCGTCCGGGCACCGGCCCGCTGGTAGTGCTCGCCTATTCGGGCGGGCTCGATACCTCCGCCATCGTTCCGTGGCTGCGCGAGCAGTACGGCGCCCGGGTGGTCTGCTTCGCCGCCGACGTCGGCCAGGGCCTCGGCGAGCTGGACGGCCTGATCGCCAAGGCGAAACGCTCCGGCGCTGAAGACTGCATCATCGAGGACCTGCGCGAAGAGTTCGTGCGCGATTTCGTGTTCCCCACGTTGCGCGCCGGCGCGGTCTACGCGCGCACGTATCTGCTCGGCACCTCGATGGCCCGGCCGATCACGGCCGCGCATCAGGTCGCGGTCGCCCAACGCCTCGGCGCGGATGCCGTGGCGCACGGCTGCACGGGCAAGGGCAACGATCAGGTCCGGTTCGAGCTGACCTACGCTGCGCTCGCCCCCGAGCTCCAGGTGATCGCGCCGTGGCGCGAATGGAAATTCCAGGGCCGCGAAGATCTGATCGAATACGTGAAAGCCAAAGGCGTCGCGGTGCAGGCGACCGCCGACAAGCCGTACTCGACCGACCGCAACCTGTGGCACTGTTCGCACGAAGGCGGCATTCTCGAAGATCCCTCGCAGGAAGCTCCCGAACACATTTTCGTCATGACCAAGAATCCGATCAGGGCACCGGATGAGCCGGTCGTGGTCACGATCGGATTCGAAGAAGGGAATCCCGTCAGCGTCGATGCCGTGCCGCTGGGCCCGGTGGAGCTGCTCGAGCAGCTCAATGAAATCGCGGGCGAGCATGGCGTGGGGCGCGCCGACGTCGTCGAGGATCGGCTCGTGGGCATGAAGTCCCGCGGCGTGTACGAGACGCCGGGCGGGACCGTGCTGTACGCGGCGCACCGCGAGCTCGAGCAGCTGGTGCTCGATCGCCGCACGCTGCGCATGAAGGACGAGCTCGCGCTGCGCTACGCCGATCTCGTCTACGACGGCCGCTGGTGGACGCCGGAGCGCGAAGCGCTCGACGCCCTCATCACGATCACGCAGAAGCATGTCACGGGCAGCGTTCGCCTGAAGCTGTTCAAGGGCAACGTCATCGTCGCGGGCCGCGAGAGCCCGTACGCGCTCTACCAGCCGTCGTACGCGACGTTCGGCAAAGACAACGTCTACAACCAGAAGGACGCCGAAGGCTTCATCCGGCTGTACGGCCTCGCGAGTCGAATCGCGGCGGGCCTGGAAGCCGAACGGACGGATGTCCCAACACGCTGACACGCATCACATGTGGGGTGGGGGGGGGCGCTTCGCTCTTGGTCCGAGCGAAGCGCTCGATGCTTTAAACCGCTCCCTGCCCGTCGATCACCGGTTGTGGCCGCAGGACGTCTTCGCCAGCAAGGCCTGGGTCCACGCCCTGTGCCGCGCCGGCGTCCTCACGTCGACCGAGGAATCGCAGCTGCTCGAGGGTCTCGATCGCGTCGCCGACAAGCTGGCCGACGGCGCCGCCGTCGGCGCACCCGACGAGGACGTGCACACGCTCGTCGAACGGCTCTTGTATGCGGAACTAGGCGCGATCGCCGGCAAGCTCCACACGGGCCGCTCCCGGAACGATCAAGTCGCGACCGACCTGCGGCTCTGGACCATCAACGCCATCGATGAGCTGGACGCCGCGGTCGCGGCGCTCGGCCGCACGCTCGTCGGGAAGGCGAAAGACGGAGTCGACGCGATCCTGCCCGGCTACACGCACGGGCAGCGCGCGCAGCCGGTGCGCTGGGCCTACGTGCTGCTGGCCCACGCGTGGCCACTCGTGCGCGATCGCCAGCGGCTCGCCGACGCGCGCCGGCGCACTGCCGAGCTGCCGCTCGGCTCGGGCGCGCTCGCCGGGAGCGGCTTCCCGGTGGATCGGGTGCTCCTGAAGGAAGCGCTCGGCTTCCGCGCGGTATCACCCAATGCGCTCGATGCCACCGGCGACCGCGACTTCGTTGCCGACGTGCTGTATGCCGTGGCGATGACCGGTATGCATCTCTCGCGCCTTGGCGCCGAGCTGATCACCTACGCGAGCGCTGAATTCGGTTTTGTGACGCTCGCCGACAGTTTCAGCACGGGCTCCAGCTTGATGCCGCAGAAGCGCAATCCGGACGTGTTCGAGCTGGCCCGTGGCAAGTCGGGCCGGATGCTGGGCGATCTGGTCGCGTTGTTGACCACGATCAAAGGAATTCCGGCGGGCTATCAGAAAGATCTTCAGGAGGACAAGGCGCTGCTGTTCGATGCGTGCGACACGCTCGCGACCGTGCTTCCCGCGGTTACGGGCGCGATCGACACGTTGACGGTGAACGCCGAGCGCATGGCGGTGGCGCTCGATCCGGCGATGCGGGCCACAGATCTCGCAGATCTCCTCGTTGAAGCGGGCGTTCCGTTCCGGGAGAGTCACGGGCTGATCGGCAAGCTGGTGCGCGCGGCGGAGCAGGCGGGAGTGACGCTGGACAAGGTGCCGGCCCAGGTCGCGAGCGAGATTCACCCGGCGCTCGGACCCGCGCTGGCGCAGCTCGGGACCTGGGAACAGAGCGTGGAAAGCCGTGCGACCCCTGGAGGTGCGTCGCGCGCCTCCGTCGAATCGCAAATCGAAGAGCTACGCAGGTTGTTTCAGCCCGCAGCGAGCGCGTAACCCCCTCACTTGCTGCAAGTTGCTGGTCGGTATTAGCATATCGGATGCGCTGCCTAGCCCTCAACGCCTCGTTTGAGCCTCTGACCATGGTGCCCGTACGCCGGGCGCTGCGGCTGGTCATCGACGGCAAGGCTGAAGTCGTCGAGGCGGAGGGCACGCCAGTCCATAGTGAGCGAATGGCGGTGCCACGGCCCGCCGTGATTCGCCTGGTCCGCTTCGTTCACGTTCCTCGCCGCTTCCGTCGCCAAGTCACCAACACATTCCTGTTTGCGCGCGACAATTACCGCTGCCAGTTCTGCGGCCGCTCGCAGCAGGAGCTGCGACAGCGCGAGTGTCTCACCCGGGACCACCTCGTGCCCTTGTCGCGCGGTGGGACCAACGCCTGGACGAACGTGCTGACTGCCTGCTCGAGCTGCAACACGCGCAAGGGCAACCTGCTTCCCGAGGAAGTGGGAATGCATCCGCTGCGGTCGCCGCACGAGCCGCACTTCGTGCACCTCTCGTGGGCGGTACGCCGCCTCACGCGCACGCAGGCGAAGTACATCCGGCTCTTCTACGGCGCCGACATGCTGGCCACCCTCGAAGCGCTCTGATGGCTCGCGCACCCTGGTTGATCGCGGGCGCGGCGGCGATCGCGCTGGTCGGTATTGTGATGCTCCAGCGACCCGATGCAAGCGCCCAAGTCTCGGCGCATCCCACACCGCAGCCGGGCGTCAGCGCCGTGAAGGTGCTTCCGGTCAGTTTCGTACCGCGCACGCCGGGGGCCGCGGAGGCGTACGCGGCCGCGCGCGCCGCCGCCGCGACACTGGACGGCGTGTACTGCCACTGCGATTGCTCCAAGCACGCCGGTCACCGGTCGCTGCTCACCTGCTTCGAGAGCGACCACGGTGCCTACTGCGATGTCTGCATGGGTGAGGCGATTGCGGCGCTCGGGATGGCGCAGCAGGGTAGGCCGCTGGAAGAGATTCGGACCGCTATCGACCGTCAATTCGGATCGTAGGACTGCGGGCCTCGAGCTGCTGACGCGGCAGGCCCGCGAGCCGGACCAGCACGCGCTGCGCACCTCGCGCCAACGCATCTCCGAAGTTCTCCCCGCCCGATACCGCCGGCCCCACGTCGCCCGACAACCAGCGTGACAATTCTTGGAGGTCGGTGTCGTTGAGCGTCGTGACTTCCAGCCGCGCGATGAAATAGTACCGTCCGCCGCCGGCGGTTGGGCGCAGGGTCACCACGTATGGGATGTCGAGCGCGGCCGCCAGCTCCTCGGGAGTCGTGTACCGGCTGATCGCTCCGCCCTGACGAATCAGCACGAAATCGTCCGCGAGGGGATCGTTGCGCGCCACGGCGTCCCACCCGACCTCCCGCACGAATTGGTCGAACCAGCTGGAGCGGACCTTCCACAGCTCGAGCCGGTAGTGCAGCCGCAGCGGAAAACCGGAGCGCATCAGTCCCACGAATTTTCCGTCGGCCAAGAGGCCCGTGCTGCGCACCCGCGGGACGTTGCTCTGCAACGTGACCGTCAAGGTGGGCGATTGCGCGGCAGCCGTGCTGGCGAGCAGCAGGCCGACCACCGCGCCCCAGAGAAGGGGGCGCACTTTAGAACCGGTGGTCGAGCCTGACTGTGAACCGCAGTCGTTCGCCTGTGGTGACCGCCTTGGCTATGTAGACCCCGAAGCCACTCCAATCCACACCCAAGCCCACGTCGACGAGCCAGCTCGAGAGCGAGGGGATCTTGCCCGCGGACACCTGACCCGGACCGTTGCCGACCAGCCACGACTGACCCGTGTTCGTAAACACGACCAGGTCGAGCCCTTCCAGCCAGAATGGCGTTCCTTCATCACGGTCCGGCTCATCACGGCCGCTCGTGGGATTGTAGCTCCAGTTCAGTTTCACATGGCCGCGATACTCCGCCTGAAACGCGAGCACGCGATCGCACGCGGCGAGCTTCGAGTCGGTAAACGCCGGGTCGATGATGTTCTCGTTGCACGCCGCGGCGCGGAACGGCTCGCCGGGCATCGGCTCGGGGCCGCCGAGCGAGAGCCGGCGCTGCAACGGCAACGGATCGCCGCCCATCCAGCCGCCCCCCACCATGCGCAGATGAATGCGCCCCGACGGGCTGATGCGGGCGTAGTGCCGCAGGTCGAGGAACATCCGATTGAACTCGTAGGAGCCGTCGGTGGGAATCGAGTCGCGGACGCTCGTGGGCACGCCGGGATGCGGCACCACGTCGGAGCTGCGCGAATTCTCGAACGTAAACCGCGCCAGCCATCCCGCGGACGGGTCGTCCACGTCGTTGCGCGTGTCGATCGTGGCAGTTGCGCCGATGGTGGTGAAGTGGCCTTCGTCGATCGGCGGGTTCGGCCGCCACAAATCGGAGTTGCGAAATACGGTCCAGGGATCCTGCACGCCCACACTGGTATGCCATTCGCGCCGCGCTTCGAGCGCGAGCGTGAGCGGCCGCTCGGGCTGCACGAACACGCGGCCCCCCCAGCCCTTGTTCAGGTAGTAGTCGCGGTAGTCGCGCCCGAACACGAACGAGCTCCATCCAACCTCGTTGCTGTGGAGCCCCCAGTCCTCCACCGGCGACACGACGTCGAACGCGCGCAGCGCGACACCGACCGGACGCACGTCACCCGAGCGGAACTCGCCGCGAAACATGTAGCCCAGGTCGCTGCGACTGTCCGAGAGGTCGCCCGCGGAGCGGAACACGCCGAGCGCGTCGATGCGCAAGCGGACGTTGCGCTGCAGCTTCCAGTCGAACAGCGGGCCGAACACGATCGGCAGTCCCTCGACGCGGTTGAACGTGCCGCCCGTCGTGATCGTCAGCGCGGAGCGCGAGGCTTCGGTGCCCCACGACACCTTGGCGCCCAGCACCGGGAGGCGCCGCCGCAGATTGGGCGCGTACTCGAGCTGATCGCCCTGGTTGCGAAGCCGGTACGGCAACGGCTCGCGATATTGGCGGAGCGCACCGCCGATTCGGCCGTGCGTCGAATCGGCGGTCCCGCCCACGACGATCACATCGCCGGTGACTTCGCCGCCCGCTTCGAACCGCAGGTCGCCGTTGATCACGACCAGGGTGCCCTGCACGCGGCCCCCCACAACCACCGGCCCGCTGCGCACCGCGACGTTGCCGCGCCACTCATTGCCATGCGGCAGGCGGGTGCGACCGACGAGGCGGGTCGTTGCGGCGTCGTTGTAGAAGCGGATGACTTCCTCGGACACGACGCGCGGCAGGGCGCGGGCCTCGAGGGCGGCGCTGTCGGGATGGATGACGATGGTCGTGTCTTGCACGACCAGTGCCAGTAGCAAAGCGATCATAGATCAGCCTTCGTTGGAGGCTCGATGCCCAGGCGGCGCATGCGGCGATACAGATTGGCGCGGTCCGTGTCGAGCCGGCGCGCCGCTTCCGCGACGTTGCCGCGCGACACCGAGAGCGCGCGGGCGATCAGCTCGCGCTCGTACTGATCGAGCGTGTCACTGAGGGCAATGTCGCGCCACGGTGTGTCGGCGGCGGTCTCGGGCATGACGATGCGCGGCGCCGTGCCGTCCGCCGGCAGCACCCGCGCCACGTCCGCCGCGGTGATCAGCTCCGACGTCGCGAGAATCGCCATCCGCTCGACGATGTTGGCCAGCTCGCGCACGTTGCCCGGCCAGGTATACGAGGCGAGCAGCGGCACGGCGCCGGCGTCGAACTTCACCGGCCGTCCCAGCCGGGCCGCGCAGCGGCCGGCGAAATGCTTCACGAGCGGCGCGACATCTTCGGGCCGCTCGCGCAGCGGCGGGATATGGATCGGCAGCACGTTCAGGCGGAACAGCAGATCTTCCCGGAACTCGCGCTCGCGCACCGCATGCCGCAGATCCTTGTTCGTGGCGGCGATGACGCGCACGTTCACGGTGAACGGCCGCTCCCCGCCCACGCGCTCCACCACGCCACTCTCGAGGACGCGCAGCAGCTTGGCCTGCGCCTCCGGCCCCAGGTCGCCGACTTCATCGAGGAACAGCGTGCCGCCGTCCGCGAGCTCGAAGCGGCCCTGGCGCCGCTCGGTCGCGCCTGTGAACGCGCCGCGCTCGTGGCCGAACATCTCCGATTCCACCAGATCGCGCGGCAGCGCGGCGCTGTTCACCGTGACGAACGGCTTGTTGCCGCGCGCGCTCTGGCGGTGAATCGCGGAGGCCACGAGCTCCTTGCCGGTGCCCGATTCCCCCGTGATCAAGACGCGCGATTCGGTCGGCGCGACGCGGGCGATGAGCGCGCGCAGGTCCTCCATCGCGAGACTCGAGCCGACCAGGGGATCGGCGTGCCCGAGCTGCTCGTGCAGGCGCTTGTTCTCCGCGAGCGTGCGGCTCAGCTCGAGCGCGCTGCGCAGCGCGACGAGCACGCCCTCCGGCGTGAGCGGCTTCTCGAGGAATTGGAATGCGCCGAGCTTGGTGGCGCGGACGGCGTCGGCCAGGGTGGCCTTGCCGCTCATCATGACGACCGGCACGTGCGGCGCCCGCCGGCGGATCTGCTCGAGCGTCTCGAGCCCATCCGGACCGGGCGGCATCATCAGGTCGAGCAGCACGAGGTCGGGGGCATCTTCGACGAGCCGGGTCAGCGCCACGTTTCCGTCCGGCGCTTCGACGGTTTCGTACCCGTCCGACTGCAGCAACGCGCCCACCATCCGCCGGATGTTGGATTCGTCGTCGACGAGCAGCACGCGAGGGCTCATCGGGAGGGCGGTCGAGGGCGGTCGATGGCGGTCGAGGGCGGAGGAAAGACGATGGAGAACGTCGCGCCGCCGCCCGGTGTCTCGCTGACGCCGATCGTGCCGCGGTGCGCTTCGAGTGTCACGCGCACCAGCGCGAGCCCGAGGCCCGTGCCGTCGTCCTTGGTCGTGAAGTACGGCTCGAACACGCGCTGGCGGTACTCGGCGGGAATCCCGGGCCCGTGATCGGCGATGGTGACGGCGAGGCCGGCGGCATCGCCGGTGACGGTCACGTCGATCGCGCCGCGCCCCTTCATGGCTTCGGATGCATTGCGATAGATGTTCGCGAACGCGCGCCGCAGCGGCTCGTAGTGTCCAACGATCGTGCATCGTCCGTCGTGCGTCGTGAGTCGGACCTCCACACCATTGGGGACGCCCGTTCTTCCCAACTCCTCGAGCAGCTCGACCAGATCGACTTCGCTCTGCGGTCCCTCGGGGAGTCTTCCGAATTCCGCGAATTCCTTCGCGAGCCTGTCCAGACGATCCGTTTCCGCCGCCAACACCTGAATCGCCATCTCCGACCGTGCGGCCGTCAGCCCGTCCGTCCGTTCCAGCGTGTCCACCGCGATGCGCATCGACGTCAGCGGATTCTTGATCTCGTGCGCGACACGCCGCGCCACCTCCCGGAAGGCGCGCAGCCGTTCGGCCTCGAGCTCGCGCTCACGGGCCGTGGCCAGCGCCGCCGCCAATTCGCGCAACGCCTGACGCAGCGCCTCGAATTCCGGAGCACCCCGCGTGGGCGCGCCTCCTGGCAGCGCCTCATGGTCGCGAATGAGCTGCGTCCACCCGACCAGCTCATCGATCGGTCGCGACAGCTGGCGCGAGAGATGGCCGGCGAGATTGACCGCGGCATACAACACGGCCGCGCCAAGCAGGAGAATGACAACGGCAAATCCGGCCGTGTAATAGCGCAGAAACGTTTCGGCCCGTCGTGCCAGGCTGACCGAGGCGGAGACCTCGTCGAGATGCTGACGGAGCAGGGCACGCTCGCGCACGCTCAGGTGCAGCGTGTCCACGCCTTCGAGCAGCGCGCGCGCGGTCGCGGCGACGCGTTCCGTCGAGGCGCGCGCGCCGGCGGCGGGCAGCAGCCGCCGGACCGAAAGCACCCAACCCGCGACGGCCAGCACCGTTGGCACCGCGGTCATGACGACGAGGATCAGGAAGATTCGCCGCCTGAAAGGCAAAGCCATGCGGCCGAATCTAGGGAATCGGC
>Ga0137433_1000062_pt1 | contig 54029 bp, 44 predicted proteins | sample EasRivERMZT840_2_FD_102335 | JGI IMG/M metagenome (GOLD analysis project Ga0137433, IMG submission 102335) | Soil microbial communities from meander-bound floodplain in the East River, Colorado, USA - East River MetaG ERMZT840_2 | ecosystem: Environmental > Terrestrial > Soil > Floodplain ...
CCGGGGCCCGGCTCGTCCTCGTGGTCCCGGACGGAGCCGTCAACCACGTCAACTTCCAGGCGCTCCCCGAAGGGGAATCCCGCTATCTGATCGAGACGGGGCCGACGATCCATCTGCTATCCGCGGAGCGCGAGATCGTCCGCGGTGACGGAAAGACCGGCTCGCGCCTCCTCGTCGTTGCGAACCCGGATTACGACGATTCATCCTCGCTATCCGAACTCGCAGGTGGCGGCCGGCCTGCAGAACCTACCGCGCCCTCGCCGCGCGCCGGGTGTGCACGCTTTCGTGACGTGCGCTTCGCGCCGCTGCCGGCGACGCAGGTCGAGGCCGAGGAGATTCTCTCTCTGTGGCGGGAAGCGCGCGGGCCTGCTGCCGGGTCAGGCGCCGGCGCCACGGCGGACGCAATCCGCCTTTCGGAAGCGGCTGCCACTGAAGGGGCATTCAAGCGCCAGGCCGCGGGTGCCGACGTGATCCACCTCGCCACGCATGGCTTCTTCCTGGAGGGGAGCTGTCGTGCTTCGGATGACGCGCTGCGCGGCATCGGCGGCTCCAGCCCGTCGGCGGAAGCAGCGCGGCCTGGCGGAGCGTCGCTCGAGCTCGCCGATGGCAACCCGATGCTCCTTTCGGGGCTGGTCCTCGCGGGAGCGAACCATCGACTGCAGGTTGGTGAGGGGGAAGAAGACGGGATTCTGAGCGCGCAGGAGATCGCGGCGCTCGATCTCTCCGAAGCCGGGATGGTCGTGCTCTCCGCCTGCGACACGGGGCGCGGCGCCATCCTCTCGGGAGAGGGGATCTTCGGGCTGCGCCGCGCCTTCGAGCTCGCGGGGGCCCGGGCGCTTGTGCTGAGCCTCTGGGCGGTGGAGGACCGCGCGGCGCGGGAATGGATGCGCGATTTCTATCGTAAGCGGCTGGTGGAGGGACTGGGGGTCGCATTCGCGGTTCGCGAGGCGGGGCTCGCAGCGTTGTCGAAGAGGAAAGCCGAAGGGCGATCCACGCACCCGTTCTGGTGGGGCGCGTGGGTCGGCACGGGGGCATGGGACTGAACGCCCGACTGAGGAGGTCATGAGATGGCGATGCCAAAGACATGCCGTATCGAGATCCAGCACATGGACTGTGCGGCGTGGATCACGACGAACAACACCTACACGGCGATGCCGAGCGCGTGGGGCCCGAAAAACCTCTGGCAGGGAGTGCTCTTCCAGTTCGGCGACTATTTGAGCATGACGGGAGCGGTGCTCGATGCGTTCGATGGTGTTGAGCTGCGCAAGGGCAGCTCCGTCGTAAGGGCGATCGCCCGCGCGCAATTCGCAGCAGACTGCATCTGGATCAACGTCGTGGCGAAGAAGGATACGGCCCAGAACGACCCCCCGATGGACAACACTCACCTTCTGAAGCTCCTCATCGATCCGGCCAAGAAGAGGTCGATCCGAAACTTCTTCACGCCACTGGCCGGCGGGATGACATTCTGGCACGGCAAGCAGGGCTACAGCATCTCCGTGAAGCCGTCCGATGACCACCCGGAGCATGACAAGTACACCTTCACGTTCAGCAGACGAACCGGCGGATACGTCACAGTTTACGACTCCAACGGACAGACGAAGTATTCGCTCGGGTCGACAGTGAGCAAGATCGTCGTGCTGTTCAAAGGGCATCCTCAAGGACAACATGGCAACCAGAGCAACCCGCCGCAGTTTCCCTGAGAGGCCATGATGCCGAAAAAAGTCCTGATCATCTTTTTGGCCGGCACCATTGCCGCGATCGTCAGCTACATGCTTTCGACTGGTGCCGCCATGATGATCGAGTTCGATCAGATCGCGCACTTCCCCGCGCCGGTCTCGCACGATACGAAGACCATCGAGGACATTTTCGCCACAGCGCTCGAGATGGGCGTGATCCGGAGGGGAGAGACGATCACCGTCAACCCGGCGACGACCGACCCCAACGACATCGGCGATCTCGGCCTCCTCGACATCCAGTTCTGCGAACGGCTCATCCAGGAGCGCCTGAACACCGCCACTCCTCAATACCAGTACCGGGAAGCCTGCTTGAGCGCGGCGAGTCTCGACAACATCCTGGTGAATTCGGAGGACCACAGACCTCTGGGGGGCTGGTACGCCCATGGGCTGTCGGCACCCTGCTGTGAGGGTGCTGTGCAGAACTACAGCTGCAGTTTCCAGGGACTTGTCTGGCTCCAGGAGCAGGGAGGAAAGCAGGTGCGCGAGCGCTTCCTCGTGATGGCGTGCGAGCTCTATTTCGAAACGTCGGACGGCAGGCTTCAGGTGTCGGCGCACGAGCTTGGCCACGTGCTCAACCTGCATCACTGCGAATACGAGGGCGGCCTCTTTGTACTCGATGACAGCCTCGATGTCCTCGAGGACCCCCGCACACACCTCCGCGAGCACCCTGAAAACGAGATCAAGCCGGGGCCGACGGGAGCGGGGTGGTGCGATCTTTCCTCTGCGCACAGTTCTGACATGCACCCCTCGACGGCCTCATGTTGCGGTGACCCAGCATTCGACTCGAGCGAGAATCTCCCGGCCGGCGTGACGCTCGAGGTGCGTCCGGAGAAGCTGGCCTATCTGCCGGGAGAGCCGGTGCGGCTACGTGTTCTGCTGAGGATCCCTGCCGGCGGGGAAGTTACGGTCGAGCGTCTCGGCCCCGGCGGGCTCCACCCCTACCTGGGTTATCTACGTGTCTGGACACCGGACGGGGATGGGGAGGTGCGAACGTTCTTTCCACCCATGGTGGCGACGCGATCCCTCAAGTGGGAGGGGGGGTACGGACCCGTCGAGGAATCGGAGGTCGTCGATCTTTCCTTCATGCATCCTCGGCCGGGGCGGGCTGTGCAGGTGGGAACGACCTACGCGGGACTGCGGCTTGCCGGAGAGGGTGGGGCGCCGCTGCGGGTCGCCTCGGCGACATCGGTGATCCAGTCGGTCGCGCCCGGCACGCCGGCGGGGGCCGTGGAGCCATTCGGCGACGAAGAAGCGCGGTTGTTTCTCTTCCTACTCGGCGGGGATCATCTGACCACCGGGATCGCCGCCATGCAGGAGGTCGCGCGTGCGGCAGGGCCGCTGGCTCCCTACGCCGACCTGGCGCTGGGGGTCAATCTGGCCGTTCCCTTCCATCGATACGACCGCGCGACCGGCACCATCGTCGTCCGCCATCCGAGGTTCGAGGAGGCGCGGCAGCATCTCGATCGCGCGCAGGCGGGCCGGGCCATCTTCCCCTTCTCCTACGCCATCGTCCTGGACCAGGCACTGGCGCGCACCTACGAAGGTCTCGGTGATGCCCTTCGAGAGACCAATCCAGCATCGTCGCTGGAGCTGTACGAGATCGCCGAGCAGCACTACGAGGCGGTCGCGACGCTGACGTCGGCCTCGTTCGAGACCGACTCCGGCGCAGGTCATGCCCCGTTGTCGCCGACCGAGAAGACAGCCGTCACGCTCTCCGGAGCCCGACGGACGTCGCTGCAGGGAAAGATCGAGGTCCTCAGGCGCGGCGGGGAGGAATGATGCCGCGGCGTCGCCGTGAGTCCTAGGCCTTCGACGCGTGGGGCCCTGCGAGCGCCTGATGGTAGTGAAGCCCCATGGCGTAGGCCCCCGAGTGCTCTCTCGAGATCTGGTACATCCGGCCCGCCGTCTCCTTGCGCGCGTGGTCGCGCTGCAGCTCGCAGAGGAAGGTGAGCCAGTCGAGCGGGATCGCCCCCGCCTGGATCATGCGATCCACCGCCAGATTGTGGCTCTCCAGCGTGCGCCCCCCCGAGGCGTCGGCGACGAAGTAGACGTCGAAGCCATCCCCCAGGGCGGCGATCGCTGGGAACGCCAGGCAGACCTCGGTCCAGAGCCCGGCCATGACGAGCTTCTTCCTTCCAGTTCTCCTCACGGCCGACGTGACGTTCTGATCCTCCCACGCGTTCATCGTGGTCCGATCGATGGGCTGCTGCTCGGAGAAGACGGCCTGCACCTCCGGGAAGAGGGGACCGGCGAATCCTTTCGCGCCGATGGTGGTGAGGATCGTCGGGACGCCGTATGCCTTGGCCGACTTGGCGAGGGCGACGACGTTGTTGAGCATCGTCTGGCGATCGTGCGAGCCGACGGCGAACGCCATCTGCGGCTGATGGTCGATGAGGAGGAGCAGCGCATCCTGGGGGGTGAGCAGGGCCTCGAGCCCCGCCTTGACCGTTCTGGCTGTCGTCATGGTCCGTGCCTCCTGGTGAAGTGGTCGCTATCGATGCGAGGGAGTGCCGGCAGTCTATCGCGCATGATTTCGACCGGCGCTGTTGTCTTGACTTTCGCTCGGTATTCGCCTATCGTCGGGCCGACCTTGATGACCTCGATGAGGGCGAAAGATCGTGCCGCAATCCACCGTGCCGGCGGACGCAGCCGGCGCTCCCGCATACGTCCCGCTGGCGTGTCATTCCTGGTACAGCCTCATGCGCGGCACCGATCCGGTGGAAGGGGTCTGTCAGGCGGCGGCGCGCAACGGGCATCGCGCGCTGGCGCTCACCGACGTGAATGGCGTCTATGGCGCGCTGCCGTTCTGGGAGGCGGCGCGCGACGCGGGGCTGGCCCCAATCCTCGGGGCCGATGTGCAGGAGCCCGCGTCCCGTCCGAAGCAACGTGGCGGCGATGGCGCACCTCCCACGCGCGCGCTGCTGCTGGCTACGAGCGCCCGGGGATGGAGCCGGCTGTGCGGGATCATCACCGCCAGCCATCGCGACGACTACGAGAAAGCGCCGCTGGCGCCCTTCTCGCTGCGCGCGCACCTGCTCGCGGATCGCGAGGGGCTCTGGGTCGTCTCGCCCGACAGGGTCCTGCTCGAAGAGCTGTCCCGCGCTTCGGGGACTGCGCGTCTCGCCGTCGCCGTGGCTCCGGGGGCGCCGCACGGTGAGGCGCTGGCCTTCGCGAAGACAGCGGGCCTCCTGCCCGTGGCCGCGGGGGACGTCTTCTTTCTCGAGCAACAGGGGCGCGCGCTGCACAAGCTGCTGCGCGCCATCGATCTCAACACCAAGCTGAGCCGGCTCTCCGAGACGGCGTGCGCTCCTCCCGATGCCTGGATGATGCCGCAGCCGACGCTGGCGCGCTGGTTCCCCGACTGCCCGGCGGTCATCGAGGCGACGCAGCGCATCGCGGCGGACTGCGCCATGACCGACCCACCGTGGGGGGCGATCGTCTTTCCGCGATTCGAAGGGATGACCCCCGAGCAGGCCCAGGTCCGGCTCGAGCAGCTCTGCTTCGAAGGAGCCAAGCGCCGCTACGGCCACGTTACGCAGGCCGTGCAGCGACGGCTGGACCACGAGATGGCGATCATCCGCAGCAAGAACTTCGCCAACTACTTTCTCGTGGTGCACGACATCGTGGCGCGCTCCCCGCGCACCTGCGGCCGCGGCTCGGCGGCGGCGAGCATCGTCTCGTACTGTCTGGGGATCACGCATGTGGACCCGGTGCGCTACGACCTGTTCTTCGAGCGCTTCCTCAACGAGGGGCGCGTCGATCCTCCTGACATCGACGTGGACTTCGCCTGGGACGAGCGCGACGCGGTGCTCGACTACGTCTTCGAGACCTACGGCACGCAGCGCGCCGCGATGGTGTCGAACCACCTCTGCTTCCGCGGGCGGGCCGCGGTGCGGGAAGTGGCGAAAGTCTGGGGCCTCCCCGAAGAGGAGATCCGCGAGGTGACCGGGAGGCTGGGGCGCACCTGGGACTCGTGGATCGTCTCGGCCGGAGAGAGGATCCGCGCGCATCCTCTGTTCAAGGACATGGATCTCAAGGAGCCGTGGCCGGAGGTCCTCTCCTGGGCCGCGCGTCTAGAGGGGCATCCCCGGCACCTGTCGGTGCACTGCGGCGGTGTGGTGATCGTCCCGGATGCCATCAGCGACCACGTGCCGGTGGAGCCCGCCGCCAAGGGGGTAGGGATCATCCAGTGGGAGAAAGACGCCACCGAGGACGCGGGGCTGGTGAAGATGGACCTGCTGGGGAACCGCTCGCTGGCGGTCATCCGCGACGCGCTGGCCGCGGTGAAGGCTCACTACGGAGTGGACATCCCCTGGGAGCGTTTCAACCCGCTGGAGGACAGGCTCGCGCAGGACTTGATCCGCAGGGGAGACACCGTGGGAGTTTTCTACGTCGAATCCCCCGCGATGCGCCAGCTCCAGCAGAAGACGGCCACCGGGGACTTCGAGCGCCTCGTGGTTCACTCCAGCATCATCCGCCCGGCCGCCAACCGCTACATCCGCGAGTACATCGCGCGGCTGAAGGGGGCTCCATACCGCTCGATCCATCCCCTGATGGACGACCTGATGGCGGAGACCTTCGGCATCATGGTCTACCAGGAAGACGTGGCGAAGGCCGTCATCGCGATGGCCGGCTTCGACGCCGCCTCGGCCGACGACCTGCGCAAGGTGCTCTCCAGGAAGCACAAGCAGAAGCGCCTGGAGGATTACCGCACGCGCTTCTTCTCGGGGGCCGAGGCCCGGGGCTTTGCGCGGGAGGTGGTCGAGCAGGTCTGGGAGATGATCCTCTCGTTCGCCGGGTACTCCTTCTGCAAGCCCCACTCGGCTTCCTACGCGCTGGTGTCGTTCAAGTCTGCGTTCCTGCGGGCGCACTATCCGGCCGAGTTCATGGCCGCCGTCATCTCGAACCGCGGGGGCTACTACTCCACGTTCGCCTACGTCTCGGAGTGCCGCCGCATGGGGCTCGCGGTGCTGCTGCCCGACGTGAACGAGAGCGCCATCCCGTACATCGGCGTCAACAAGAGAGTGCGCGTGGGATTGATGCAAATGCAGGGACTGTCGGCCGCCGCCATGGAGGCGGTAGCAGCCGAGAGGGAGGCGCGCGGGCCGTTCCGGTCGTTACAGGACTTCCTGCGCCGCGGCGACGTGGACCCTTCCGACGTGCGGCTGCTGATCAAGGCCGGCGCGTTCGACGGCATTGCCTCAGGGCACGCGCGGCCGGCCCTCATGTGGGAGTGGGTGCGATGGAACGCCGCGCGCGATCGCGGTGGGCGCCCGCTGCGCTCGCGGCAGGGGAACCTCTTCGACGACGTCGGCGCCTGCGGTGCCGCCGGATCCTTCTCCGTGGCGGAAAGAGCGGGCGCGCCCCCCGTCACCGACCTCGACCCAATGACGGTGCTGCGGCACGAGGCGGAGACGCTCGGCTTTCTGGTCAGCCGTCATCCTCTCACTCTCTACCGCAAGGAGATGGCCGGGCTGCGTCACGTCGCGGGGGCGGATCTCCACAAGCACGTGGGGCGCACCGTCACCACCATCGGCTGGCTCGTCACGGGGAAGCTGGTCAGCACGAAGGACGACGAGCCGATGGAGTTCGTCTCTTTCGAGGACACCACGGCGCTCTACGAGACGACCCTGTTTCCCGATGTCTACGCGCGCTTCTGCCACATGCTGAGCCACAGGAGACCGTACGTCCTGCGCGGCAAGGTGGAGGAGGACTTCGGCGCCGTCACCCTGACGGTGGATGATGTGCGGTTCCTGGAACAGGCGCCGCGGAAGATCATTCCGGCGCGGCGCTGATGACCCCGCAGAGCTCCTCAGAAACTCCCACGATGACGTTTTCGCGAAGGACGTGCCCTGAATCAGTGAGCAAGTCCACGCCACATCCGGAACCCCCTCCAAAGATGAGGTTGTCATCGAGGATCTGTTTGACTCCCTGGACGGAAACAACGTACTCGTCACTGCTGTCCTTTGTCAGTGTGTTCCTTTCCAGGCGATTGTAACGGGAACGCATGTCCACGGGCTTCCCGATGAAGTTGCTCTCCAGCAGATTAGAGCTGGCATCGGGTCCGAAAGAAACACCGAAAGTCGTCCTCCAGTCCTCTATCACGTTGCGAACAACCCGGTTGTGGTGTCCGAGCAGAACAAGAGAATGCATGGTGTTTCCCCGGACCAGGTTGCGGCTTCCCAGGATGAGCGCCTCCGTGCCAGAGATGACATTGTCCAGGATTTCGCCATCGCGGAAATCGCGGATGTCGAGTCCGATCTGATTGGATCGTATGGTGTTTCCGATTAACCGCCCAGTCGCGCGTCCGAGGATGATGACGGCCTCGTTCGAACCCGAGATCAGCGAATGAAAGATGTCCACCCTGGCTGTCCCTTCGGTCTTCAACCCTATGCCCTGGAAGATGGACATGTTCTCGATCCGGAGGCTGCCATGACGTGTCTGAGGGTCGCCCAGGACACTCACTCCTGTCCCGCCCCCGCGGAGGTTTCCATTGCGGAGGACGACCTGTGGGCTTCCCCGGACGCCGACAGCGATCGCCGATTCCGTGCTGATCGTATGTCGATTGAGATCGAGGATGACGGAACTGGCGGTGATGAGGACTCCAAACGTGGCTTCGGGAAGGCCGAGATCCACGTCGAGAACGTAGTGCCCCGGCTGATCGATGAGCAGCCCTGCCGTTCCATAGGGTGTCGTCGTGGGGCGGGGCTCTGAAAGCTCGATGATGGGATCACAGGAGGGCTTGACAGCTGCCCTGCGAGAAGCGTGGTCACGACCTGAGTGCGCTGTCGTGACTCCTGCGCCGGCGCACGCGGAGCCCTCGCACGCGGCGGCCAGCAGGGAATTTCCTCCACCATCAATGTTCGGCTCGCCGCAGGCGAGCTCTACCCCTGGCGACACGTGATTGTCCCGATAGACATGCTCAGCAGAAGTCGTGTAGGAGATCGCGCATTGAAGTCCGTCGTTTTGGAACACGTTGTCCTCGACGAGGCTTGCCGAACCCTCCACCCTGATTCCCGCGTTTCCACCTTGGAACGTGTTGCCGACCACGCGAGGCGCACTGTTAGTTACAAGCAGGCCGGCGATGGTCCCACCGTGGAAATCGTTGTTCTGGATGAGATTTGTTCCCCTGACCTGGAGCGCGTAATACTCCGTGGCTACAAACTCGTTATTGAGGATTCTGTTCCATCGATCCTTCACATAGGCGCCGCCCCTGACATGATTGTCTTGTATCAGGTTCGCACTGCCGGTGACACTCGTGTGTCCAATGATGGTGTTGCCACTGACCACCGCGTGGTCGCCCTCTAGCAGGAGACCATGGTCGTCACCTTCGATCCAGTTGTCGACAACCCTGGCTCGAGAGGTCTCGTGAATCTGTACGGCAACGCCGCCGGTGAAGCGGTTCTCGTGAAGATCGACGTCATTCGTGCACCCGATCAGAATCGGCTGATCCGCCGTCTCGATTGTGAGCTTCTCGAGCAGCAGACCCGTTCCGAGCCGGGTATGGCCGCTCTCGCCCCCGCATCCGGCGCCGCCGAAGGAGAATTGGCCGCCCAGGAGCCGCCCGTTCCGAACGGTCACGTTGCGCGGACGGGAGACGCGGATCAAGGAAACCACGTTTCCAAGGTCCTCCAGAGTATGTCCGCCGAGATCCAGGGTGACGTCCGGCGACGTGATGTGGATCCCGAACCTGAGGTTCTCCACCTGGAGGTCGTTCACCACGATGTAGCTGCCAGGTTTGTCAATGAGGTAGCCGGCCGATCCGTCATTGGTATAGACGAGGCCGAGAGAGGAAATCTCAAAGGTTTCGGGGGCCGGCTCGCAGAGCCCGGCGGCTGCTTGCTCATCGGGGAGCGGTCTGCTGGGTCCCGGGAGTGGGGAATTGCGGCCTGGACTGTGCCTGCCATCAGAGCTGGCAGCAGACGGTCCCTGAAGGAGTTGTCCGAACAATAGGGTCAGTGTCAGGACAAGGGAAACCATGAGTCGTCTTCGCGTGGCCTGTCCTCGCATGCGCCCCTCTTGCCCTAAACCGCGTTCAGGTCTCTTATACGCCGGATTGGGTAACGAGATCAACTATTCGGGAAACTGGGGAAAGCTCAAAGTAGAACAACCGCCCTGAAACAGAGAAGGTAGAGGGCTGGTATGATCTACCGTCGGCACAGGGGAGGGTTCGCATGGACCACCAGGAGTTCCGCCGCAGCGGCCACCGCGTGGTGGATTTGCTCGCCGATTATCTCGAACGGGTTGCCGACCGGCCCCTCTTTCCCAAGGTGGAGCCGCGCGCCCTTCAGGAGATGTTCGACGAGCCGCTGCCACGCACCCCGACCGATCTCGACACCCTGGTCAGCGCGCTGGAGAGCAAGCTCATCCCCAACAGCACGCATGTGAATCATCCCGGGTACTTCGGCCTCATCACCCCCTCGCCGAATCCGGCGGGGATTCTGGCCGACTTCATCGCCTCGGCGCTCAACCAGAATGTCGGCGCGTACACCATCGGCCCCGCCGCGGTGGCCATGGAGCGGCGCTCCGTGCGCTGGCTGTGCGACCTGGCGGGGTACGGGCCGGGCGCCGGGGGGAACCTGACCTCCGGCGGGATGATGGCCAACTTCGTCGGCCTGAAGCTGGCGCGTGACTGGGCCAGTGGGGATCGCGCGCAGCACGAGGGGGTCAGCGAGCGATGGGCCGCCTACACGTCCGAAGAAAGGCACGTCTCGGTGGACAAGGCGGCCGATGCCGTGGGGATCGGGCGCGACGGTCTGCGGGCACTTCCCACCGACGAGCGATTCAGATTGCGGCTCGACGCGCTGGAGGAGGCGATCGCCAGGGATCGCGCCGCGGGAATCCGCCCGATGTGCATCATCGCCATGGCCGGAAGCACGAACACGGGAGCGGTGGACGATCTCCACGCGCTGCGCAGGATCGCCGACCGCGAGCGCATGTGGCTGCACGCTGACGCGGCCTACGGCGGCGGCATGCTCCTGTCGCGCGAATTCCCGGGGCTGCTCGACGGGATCGCTCAAGCCGACTCGGTGACCATCGATCCGCACAAGTGGTTCTACGCGCCACTGGACGCGGGGGCGATCCTGGTGTGCGACGAGGCCCGGCTCACATCGACCTTCGGCATCAGCCCGCCGTACCTGACCGACGAGAAGGACACCTCGGGGGAGCGCTACAACTACTTCGTGCACAGCTTCGAGCAGTCGCGCCGCTTCCGAGGGCTGAAGGTCTGGATGGCCTTCAAGAGGTACGGCGCGGAGGTCATCGGCTCGTGGGTCGACGCCAACGTGAAGCAGGCTGTGCGGCTGTACGACCTCGCCGAAAAGCACCCCAGCTTCATCCCTGCCGTCCGTCCGGCGATGTCCGCTGTCTGCCTGCGCTACCAGCCGCCGGGGGTGACCGATGAGCGCCCGCTCGCGCAGCTGCACGCCGACGTGGCGCGCAAGGTCGAGGAGTCGGGGCGCTTCTGGATCAGCACGACCAGGATGAAGGACCTCTCGTGGTTCCGCGTCAACCCGGTGAACCTGCGCACGCGCGCCGAGGACATGGACGCGCTGTTCGCGATGCTCGTCGCGGAGTGCGACCGCGCATTGGCCGGCATGAAGCCGGCAGAGAAGGGGAGGTGACGTCATGAACTCGAACGCCAAGACCGTCGCGGACTATCTCGCCGCGCTGCCGGGCGACCGCCGCAACGCGCTCAAGAAGGTCCGCACCCTGGTGCGCAAGGAGCTCACGGGAGTGAAGGAAACGATGACGTACGGGATGCCGTCGTACTTCTGGAAGGGCTACCCGGTCGTCGCCTTCGCCTCGCAGGCGCATCACATGTCGCTCTACGTCTGCGACACCGCAGTGCTTCAGGAGTACAAGAAGAAGCTGGGGAAGCTCGACTGCGGCAAGGGGTGCATCAGGTTCAGGAAGATCGAGGACCTTCCGCTCGACGTGGCGGGGGCGATCGTCGCGAAAGCCGGAAAGCGCGCGATATCAGGAGAGTTCGTCTACAAGGGGCACGGCAAGTAGAAGGTACTGGGTATGTCGGTCAGTCTTCAGTAACTCGACTCCGGAGCACTTGTTCAACAGCGTTTGATGAAAGCTGCTGATTGTGGCCTTCGGGTCCAACAGGGCCCTCGCAATATTCGGAGGCGTCCACTTGGATTCAGAAACAAGCAACCAGACCGAGTTGTCACGAAAGCGCATTCTTCTTGAAGAGATACGGCAGCAACGTATCTCAGATGCCGACCTCTCTGTCTTCGATAATCTGGGACTCACCCCCCTTACACGAGAATTGGCAATTGGAGTTCTAAAGGTCGAGAGCACAGCTCGACCGCGGTGGTTCAGACTGATCGAGGCGCTACTCGCGGTTGGTGACCTACTTCTATCGCTGCTCAATGGTGGTAGATTTCGCAATCTGACCGTTGGCCAATACCAGATCGGTATCCTCACTTCGCTGACATGGACGAGATCTGCTAGGTCAACGAAAAACTACGTACGGCGCTTGATATGCCTGCTCTCCCGTGAGAGTAGTACTAGAGTCTTCAAGATAGGTGTGCGTCGTTATCTGAATGGATCGGACGCGCCAGGTCTTAGATCATTTGCCGAGTTCTACAATGGTCAGCAGGACGAGCGATTTGCAATCTCATATCATGAGGCACTATCGGAAGCGGCTGGACTGAGGCTCGTTGTTGCCCTCGATAGTGCTAGGGGGTCGCGCGTTTCATCGAGAGAGTCCCCCGAGCGGCGCGAACTTGCGGTGACAGTTGACTGTGCTGTTAGAGACCGCTTTGCTAGGATTTGCACATACGTTTCCAATAGCGAGTCCCTTACTGCTGTAGTCGTTCTCTGCAGTCGTCGAGATCGGAGAGTCATATACTCCACCGTAGTTGGCTGCAGAACAGAGCCTTTGCCAGTACTTGAGTCGGGGCGACTCGTAGGGTCTCTCCTCAAGGTGCCACTCTTCGCTGCCTACTTGCAGTGCGTACCAGGCGCACTATCGAGATGCTACGAAGACAAACCAATCACGATCAGATCCCATGGCCTACAGGTTGCGCCAAGGAATGCTGATGGTACGTTCCGTGGGCAAGTAACGCTAGAGTACGCGTTTGCGAATTCCATTAACACAATTGCACTGCAGATAATTGAAGAACTCGGCGTCGAACGATTCATTCGGTATCTGCGCAGGTGCGGCATCTATCGTCCTTTGCCAAACACTCCGCTCCTTGCGTTGGGAACAGTACGTCTTACGGCATGGGAGGTCCTAGGGTTATTCAGCCCTATCATAGGAGACGGCCATCTGTCTTGGATTGGCGACGCGAAATCAGGGATTTACGTTCCGCTGAACAATGGTGAACGACTGCTTACGAACGGGACTGTAGATGCGATGCGATACCTGCTTGAATGTGCTGGGCGCTATGGGACAGCCAAGTATCTGGGGAGTCGCCGCGCGGATTCGGCAGGGGGCAAGACCGGGACTAGTGATGGTGCCCGAGATCTGTGGTTTGTGGGAGGAGTTGATGATGACATCTATGGAATGGTCTGGATTGGAGATTCGAATGAACAGCCGCTAGTGGCAATAGACGACTACCTCGTGTCGGCGTCACGCTTTGCTGTGCCGTTATGGTCAGATGTCGTAGATGCTGTTCTGACGCGGCGCAGCTGAGAAAGCAGGACTTTCGACAAGAGCAGCCAGGCGATAAGATTGTAGAAGAGCGTTGAAAGGAGATTGTTGAAAATGGCTTTAGGATCAAGGTACTGCACAACGGCGAGAGGCTCAACAAGCCGCAGAGTAAGTGGTGCGAGCAGGCCGCCAAAGTAGCCCATTACTGTGAAGCTGAGGGTTACAAAACAATAGATGAGATAGAGCTTGGATCGTTTGTGATAATAGATAGGACTAATAAGCGCGGGGTTGTAGAGATCTGGCCAGATGAGCCAAAATGCTGACAGGAAGCCGACTGCTGAGCCGGCAGCATATGGCAGGCCTGGCAGCTTGAGTAGAATTAGCGCAATCGCTGTTCCGTAGCCGGCGATAAGCGGGACGATAAGCCGGAAGGCAACGCCAATATAGGGTACGTCCTCGTCGAGTCCATCGATGAGTCTCGCGAAATGAAAGTACCGCTTCGGCATTATCTTTATCTGAAGCCTTAGCAAGTACATTGTTAGGAGCGAAGAGAAAAAAACTAAGATAAGGACTTGCAGCATCGGGTCCATACTAAGTCTCCTGAAGCCGGGCGGAGAATACCACAGGTTCGATCACGGCTACAGTTCGAACTCAGCATACATCTTGATCGGAAGGTCTTCCGACCATTTATCTGAGACGTAATGTCCTACACCCCACCGCGAAGGCGGGCGCGGCGGTGGGTTCTCTGGGTGACCGTCTCGGCTGACTTGACGGCGCAGTAGGTGCCAGGTCGGGTGAGCCGATCGGCGACGAGAGCACAGTAGGTCGCGTCCTGGTCGCAGCCAAGCCAGCGGCGGCCGGTCTCCTCACAGACAGCCAGGGTTGTCCCCGACCCCGCGAACGGATCGACGACGAGGTCGCCCGGATCCGAGGAGGCCAGGACGAGCTTCCTTACCAGCTCCACCGGCTTCTGCGTCGGGTGCTCGGTCTTCTCCGCGCTGCCGTTGCAGAGGGTCGGCACCTCCAGCACATCACGCGGGCGGGCGCCGCCGGGATGGGGAGTCCAGAGCGGGCGATCGGCGCGCTGGGCTCCGCCGTACTGAGACGTCTCCGCCTGCGGGCGCTCGGGGTAGCGTTTCGTGTGCGTGTTGTAGGGGACGCGCACGTCGTCGGTGTTGAACAGCATCGTGCGCCCCTTGCGAAGGTGCAGGATCGATTCGTGCGACCGCCCCCAGTCGTCGTGCATGCTCGCCTTGTTGCGATAGAACCAGACGAGGATCCGGTGCGAAGCGAAGCGGGGCGCGCAGCGCGCGGCGATGGCGGCGAGCGGCTCGGGGAAGCCGCAGACGTACATCGTCCCATCCTCACGAAGCACGCGATGGGCCTGAGCGATCCATTCATCGCTCCAGTCGAGATACGCTGCGCGCGACGGGAAGGTATCCCAGTCGGCCTTGCCGAGGTCGTAGGGTGGATCGGCGACGACGAGACGCGCCGTGCCGGCGGGAAGAGATGCCAGCCACGCAACGGCATCCTTTCTGTGGAGCGATCCCAGTGCTGTGCTGAAGACGGGGGCGTCGGACATCGTGAGGAGCGACCTCGCTGCGCGGTATTGTAGCTGAATGCGGACCGGAGGTCCGCGTACCACGTGTTTACCACGTGTTAGACTGAGCCGCGGCATCTGATGCGGCCGCAATCGATCCGCAGGAGAGTGATGTGAGCGAAGCACAGCGCGAACAGTTCCCGCTCGACGTCCTCTTCGTGGGGGGCGGGCCAGCCAGCCTCGCGGGGGCGATCCATCTCGCGCACCTGGCGGCGCGGCACAACGAGACGCTCGCGGCGAAAGGGGAGAAGCCCCTTGAGCTGCAGATCGCCGTGATCGAGAAGGGGCGGGAGTTCGGGCACCATGGTTTCTCCGGGGCGGTCCTGAATCCGAAGGCGCTGACCGAGCTGATCCCCGACTACATCGACAAGGGGTGCCCCGTCGCCCGCCGCATCGAGCATGACGCGTTCTACTACCTGCGCCCCGAGAGCCATTTCCAGGTGCCGCATTTTCTCGTCCCCCCCGAGAACAACAACAAGGGTCTCTACACGATTTCGCTCCAGAAGCTCACGAAATGGATGGCGGAGATCGCCGAGGGACTGGGGATCTTCCTGTTCCCCGCGACCACGGGGGTCGAGATCCTCTATGAAGGAGACCGCGTCGTCGGCGTGCGGACGGGAGACAAAGGGCTCGAGAAGGGCGGCGGGCACAAGCCCAACTTCGAGCCGGGGATCGATCTGATGGCGAAGGTCACGATCTTCGGCGAGGGCCCCTACGGGACGCTCTCCGAGGACCTGATCCACCGCCACCAGCTCCGCAAGGATCGCAACCCGCAGATCTACTCGCTGGGGACCAAGGAGGTCATCAAGGTCCCGAAATCGACGGGTCGCGGAGTCGTCCTGCACACGCTCGGATATCCGCTTCTGCCGCACCAGTTCGGTGGAGGGTTCTTCTACGAGCTGGACGAGGACACCTACGCCGTCGGCTTCGTCGCCAGCCTCTCCTGGAAGGACCCGAGCTTCGACTGTCACGCGGCGCTGCAGGCGCTCAAGAAGCACCCGCTCATCCAGTCGTACATCAAAGGAGGAGAGGTCCTGGCGTACGGAGCCAAGACGATCCCCGAAGGGGGCTACTGGTCGGTGCCGAAGCCCTGCACCGCCGGCGCGATGCTCATCGGCGACTCGGCGGGGCTGGTGAACGTGAAGCTCCTGAAGGGAATCCATTACGGGATGAAATCGGGGATGCTCGCCGCCGAGACGGCGCTCGAGGCGATCCTGACGGACGATGCGTCGGAGCAGGCGCTCTCGGTCTACGAGCAGCGCCTGAAGGAATCGTGGATCATGAAGGACCTCTGGGCCACGCGGAACTTCCGCATTGCCTTCGAGAAGGGGCTCTACCGGGGGCTTTTCTCCGTGGGGCTGCATCGCGCCACGGGGGGCGGAAGCAAGCGCATGACGCCGCTCGTGCCCGACTACGGAACCTTCGAGCCGGCCTCGCAGGTGCACAAGGCGTTCCCCGAGCCGGCCGGATACGACCCGACCACCATCGTCGACAAGCTCACGGATGTCTTCAAGTCGGGGACGATCCACCGCGAAGACCAGCCATCGCACATCAGGATCGTGGACCCCGCGAAGTGCGTTGACGTCTGCATACCGACGTACGAGGTGGCCCCCTGCACGAACTTCTGCCCGGCGAAGGTTTACGAGCTGGTGGAGGATGCCGCGGGGAAGAGGATCCAGATCAATTTCAGCAACTGCGTCCACTGCAAGACGTGCGTGATCCTCGATCCGATCGACGTTCTGGAAGGAAAGGACCACATCCAGAACATCGACTGGCGCGCCCCCGCCGAGGGGGGGCCGAAGTACCTTCGGCTCTAGGAGGATTGTCGCCGCGCCCTGAAGCCAGGAGCCGTCAGCGACGCACGTCGCGATTCAGGAAACTGCTGCCTTCAGGCCACGCCCACCGCATAGCGGTAGGAGCGCTCTTTCTTCCGATCCTTCTGCGAGCAGCCGGCCGGGTCGACGTCCAGCGTGCCCGGCGCGGTCGCGGGGCACCGATCCCTGCCATCCGAGACACCATCGTTGTCCGTGTCCAAGGTGCAGCCGTTGGGAAGGACCGGATAGCCGGGAGGGGTCTCATCGCAGGCGTCCATCGCGTCGAGGACGCCGTCTCCGTCCGCGTCACCTTGTTCAGCAGGCAGGGAGAGGACGAGGCCGGGCTGCGGAGGCGCCGTTGAGCTTGCGTCTCCGGAAGCCAGATCGACGGGCGCTAGGCTGAGCAACAGCCACAGCCCCATGGTCGGGACGAGTAGCGGTTCCACGGAGCCGGAATATCGGCTCCGCCCCGGCGCCGGTCAAATCTCAAGCCAGAATAGGAACAACCGAAGAAATCAGCCTTCGTCCGCGTCGCGCTCCCGCGCGTCGCGGCGCGCGTCGCCGGTGGCGCGGCCGAAGAACATCTTGCCGGCCGTCGTCTGGAGGACCGACGTGACCATGATCTCGACGTTCTGGCCGATCTGGCGCCGGGCGTTGTCCACGACGACCATGGTGCCGTCGTCGAGGTAGGCCACCCCCTGGTTGGGCTCCTTGCCTTCCTTGAGGATGAACACCGACATCGTCTCGCCGGGGAGCACGACGGGCTTGAGCGAGTTGGCCAGCTCGTTGATGTTGAGGACGGGGACCCCTCTGAGGCGCGCGACCTTGTTGAGGTTGAAATCGTTGGTGACGATCTTTCCTCCCACGTGCCGCGCCAGCTCGATCAGCTTCTGATCGACCTCGCGGATCTCCGGGAAGTCCATGTCGGAGAAGACTACGTCGAGGTCGGTGTTCTTCTTCATGCGTTGCAGGATGTCGAGCCCCTTGCGGCCGCGGTTGCGCTTGAGGGTGTCGGCCGAGTCGGCGACGAGCTGCAGCTCGCGCAGGACGAACTGCGGGACGAGCAGGGTCCCCTCGACGAAGCCGGTCTCGCAGATGTCCTCGATGCGTCCGTCGATGATGACGCTCGTGTCGAGGATCTTGAAGACCCGCTGACCCCGCCCCGGACGGAACAGAGCCATCACGTGGTCGGCCTGGAAGACCGAGCCTTTGTAGGCCCCGATCATCATGCCGCTCAACGCGAGGACGAGGTAGAGAAGCGGCTGGATGGGAGCGGCCTCGCGGACGGAGTGGGGGAGCGCCGCCATCATCACGCGCCCCGTAGCCGCCCCTACGAGCATGCCGGCCATGCCGCCGACAATGATGCGAAGCGGCAGTGTCCGCAGCCTCCATTCCAGGAGGAGCCCGAAGCCGCCGGCGAGCAGCCCCGCCGTGAAGTTCACGACGCTGGGACCGAAGCGATCGCCGAAGATGGCCGGGCTCACGGGTCCCGCGGCCAGACTGGCGAGGCCGCAGAGGGTGACGAAGACCACTCTCAGGATCACCGCAGCGGCGCTCATGGGGGACAACGATAGCGGCTGTGACGCGGGGGGTCAAAGCTCGGCGGGCGCCGCAGATGATGGGGTTTTTCCTAGGAGCCTTCGCAGAGAGCGCCCGCCTGGAGGTAAAGACGGGGGACCCGCGGGCCGATGCCACAGAGCGCTTCGTACGGGATCGTGCCGGCCCAGGACGCGAAGGAATCCGCCGAGATGGTCTGCTCCAACTGCCGGCCGAGAAGAACCACCTCGTCTCCTTCCCGCGCGTCGGGGACCGACGCGAGATCAAGCGTCGCGTAGTCCATCGAGATTCGCCCGGCGTAGGGGACGAGATGCCCGGCAACCAGAGCGCCCCCCGTGTCGGCCAGCGCGCGGCTCAGCCCGTCGGCGTATCCCGCCGGGACGATGCCGATGGGGCCGGGACGGCGCGTCACGAAGGCGCGTCCGTATCCGACCGCTGAGCCCGACGGTAGCTCCTTCACCTGCACGAGGCGCGAGCGGAAGGAGAGCACAGGCTTCAGATCGAGCCGGCGGGAGCGCGGGGACGGATGCGCGCCGTAGAGCAGGATGCCGGGACGCACCGTATCGAACCAGGCGTCGGGATAGTGCAGGATCGCGCCGCTGTTCGCGGCGTGAACGACCTGGGGCTTGAAGCCCGCGTCCCGGACCCGCGCCAGGACCCCGTCGAAGCATTCGATCTGCGTCTGCGTGAAATGGTCCTCGGGATCGTCGGCGCACGCGAGGTGGGTGAAGATCCCCTCGAGCAGCACGCGGTCTCGCGCGCGATCGAGCGCGGCCAGCGCGTGGGTCACCTGCTCGGGGAGCAGCCCAAGCCGTCCCATCCCCGTGTCGACCTTGAGATGAATGGGGATCCGGCTGTCGCGCCGCGACGCCTCGGCGATGACGGCATCGAGCGACGCGGGGGTGCTGATGGCCGGAGTGAGCGACGCTTCGATCATGGCGTCGATCTGGTCGCGGTCGGAGGGGCCCAGCACCAGGATCGGGGCGGCGATCCCCGCGTCGCGCAGCGTCAGCCCTTCCTCCGTGGTCGCCACCCCGAAGGCGTTCACTCCCTCGGCCTCGAGCCTGCGGCAGACCGGGATCGCGCCATGACCGTAGGCGTCGGCCTTGACCACCGCGAGGATCCGGCAGCGAGAGGAGAGATGCCCCTGAACGGCCTTGAGGTTCCACGCCAGCGCGTCGAGATCCACCTCGATCCAGGTCTGACGGCGCCCGCGAAGAGCGTCACGATGGCGGGGGAACGGAGCGTCGAGGGAGTGATCGGCGCTCAAGCGGCGCGCCACTCGAGGTTCTCGAACTTCGTGTATTCCTTCAGGAACGCCAGGTCGATCGTGCCGATGGGACCGTTGCGCTGCTTGCCGATGATGATCTGCGCCACGCCCCTGTTCTCCTCCGTGGGCTTGTAGACCTCCTCGCGGAAGATGAAGAGCACCACGTCGGCGTCCTGCTCGATGGCCCCCGACTCGCGCAGGTCGGAAAGCTGCGGGCGATGGTCGCCGCCGCGCTGCTCCGGCGCGCGGGAGAGCTGCGACAGCGCGATCACCGGGATGCCCAGCTCCTTGGCCAGCCCCTTCAGCGAGCGGGAGATGTCGGAGATCTCCTGCGTGCGGTTCTCGTAGCGCGCCCGGCCGCGCACGAGCTGAAGGTAGTCCACGATGAGCAGGTCCAGCCCGCGCTCCGACTTCAGACGCCGCGACTTGGCGCGCATCTCGAAGATGGAGATCCCCGGGGTGTCATCGATGAAGATCTTGGCGTCGGTCAGCTCTCCGAACGCGAGCGTCAGGCGGGTCCACTCGTCCCGGCCCAGGCGCCCGGTGCGCAGGTGGTGCGCGTTGACCCGCGCGTGCGCGCAAAGGAGCCTCAGGAAGAGCTGCTCCTTGGACATCTCGAGGCTGAAGACGCCCACCGTGCGTCCCGCCTTCACCGCCACGTGCTCGGCCATGTTGAGCGCGAGGGCGGTCTTGCCCATCGACGGGCGCGCGGCCACGACGACCAGATCCTTGTTCTGGAAGCCGGAGGTCAGCTCGTCGAGCTTCTCGAACCCGGTCGGCACGCCGGTGATCAGCTCCTTGCGCTCGTGGAGCCGGTCGATGTATTCGAGGGTGGGCGCGGCCACGCTGCGCACCGGGACGAAGCCGCTCTTGAGGTTCCCCTCGGCGATGGTGAAGAGCTGCTTCTGGGCCTCGTCGAGGACGTCCTCTGCGGCACCCTCCGCCTGGTAGCAGAGGGTAATCATGCGGTTGCCCGTGTCGATCAGGCTCCTGAGGATCGACTTCTCCCTCACGATCCGGGCATAGTGCTCGACGTTGGCCGACTTCGGCACGCCGTCGATCAACGAGGAGATGTAGGCGAGCCCCCCGACCGCGTCGAGATCCCCGGTGCGCTGCAGCTCGTTCTTCAGCGTGATGAGGTCGATGACGCTCGACACTTCGTGGAGCGTGCCCATCACGCGGAAGATCCGGCGATGCCCCTCGCGGTAGAAATCGTCCTCGCGCAGGATCTCCTGCGCCTGGTTCAGCGCGCCGTTCTCGAGGATGATGGAGCCGAGGATCGAGCGCTCGGCGTCGAGGTTGTGCGGGAGGTTCTTTTCGAGAGTGATGTCGGACATGATCGCACGCCGGAGAGTGGATGACGCGGTGGCTCGGCTGGAGTCCGTTCGAACAAGGGGCGGATTGTAGCACACGATCCGGAGCGTCCCGCGCGTGAAGTGCGAAGGAGGCCGCAACAGGAACACGCCCGCGCCCTGCGCGCGGTTGTATCATGGCGGGGATGAGCGGGGATCTGATGCAGCCACGAGGCGAGCGCTCCACGGCAGGCCCGTGGGACGCGATCGCACCCCATCAGAGCGTCCCGCCCCTCCGCGAGCGAAGCCTGGCGGCGCGGATCAGGAACCGCCTCATGAGGCTTGCGCCGTCTCCCGTGGTCAGAATGCTCGCGCGCCCCTACATCGCAGGCGAGACGCGGGAGGAAGCCGTCGCCCTGGCGCTCAGGATCTACCGCATGCACGGGCTGCACAGCACCATCGATGTCCTCGGGGAGGATATCGAGGATCCCGCCGAAAGCCAGGCGATGCTCGAGGAATACATCAGGATCCTCGACGACCTGGCGGAGATCCCGCATGCCAACATCTCCATCAAGCTCTCGGCCCTGGGACAGATGCTGGACGAGGCTCTCTGCGCGAGGAACCTCCAGACCCTGCTGAGTCACGCGGAGAAGCACGGCACCTTCGTGCGGTTCGACATGGAGGACCACACGACCACCGACGCGACCATCAGTCTCTATCGCCGGATGGTGGGGCGCTTCCCCAGGATAGGCATCGTGCTGCAATCGCGGCTCTTCAGGACGCCCGACGACGTGATGTCGCTGGCACCTCTCAAGCCCAACATCCGGCTCTGCCTGGGAATCTACCGCGAGCCGCCGGAGATCGCTTATCAGGATAAACCAGAGATGAAGGAGCGGCTCCTCGAGCTGCTGGAGACGATGTGGGCCAACGATCAGTACGTCGCGCTCGCGACCCACGACGAGGCGGTCATCCGCCGCGGGCTGGCGCTCGCGGAGCGCATGGGAAAGACGCCTCGCGACTTCGAGGTTCAGATGCTTCTGGGGGTGCCGCGCGTCAGGATCCAGAAGGAGCTGATGGGGCGCGGCATCCGCGTCCGTCTTTACGTGCCCTACGGGAAGCACTGGTACAACTACTGCCTCAGGAGGCTCGAGAACAATCCCGACATGGCGCGCATGGTGCTTCAGAACCTCTTCGGTGGCGGCCGCGCCTCCTGAGCCGGCGCGCATCCATTGGAGGCGCGCTAGAATACGGGCGAACGGAGGAGACGAGACGGCCGCTGCGGGCTCGTCCCGCGGAGGAAAGTCCGAACTCCACAGGGCAGCGTGCCGGGTAACGCCCGGTCCCGGTGACGGGAAGGAAAGTGCCACAGAAAACACACCGCCTACGTCCCGCCTTCGGGCGGGGCCGGCAAGGGTGAAAAGGTGCGGTAAGAGCGCACCGCATCCCTGGTAACAGGGATGGCAGGGAAAACCCCACGTGGAGCAAGACCAAATAGGGGAGATGCCAAGGGGTGGCCCGCCCCGATGCTCCCGGGTAGGTCGCTTGAGCCGGCGGGCGACCGCCGGCCCAGAGGAATGGCCGTCACCGCGGCCTTCTGGCCGCGGAACAGAATTCGGCTTATTGTCTCCTCCGTTCTGAACCGACCTCGGAGAATTGGGGAATGGCCTCCAGCATCATGAGCCGAAGCGACCAACTCGCGGCCGACGTGCGGCGCGCGGTGGACGATCTCGGAGAGACGCTCGCCGACCTGAGCCGCGACCTGCACCGTCATCCTGAGCTGAGCCTCGAGGAGGTCCGATCGTCAGGCCGGCTCCAGCAGATCCTCCGCGATTCCGGCTTCCAGGTCCAGCCCGCGGTCGCCGGTCTTCCCACGTCCTTCGTGGGGGTGTGCCGCGGCGGCGGGGGTGAAGGGCCGACGGTCGCCTTCCTCGCCGAGTACGACGCGCTCCCCGGCATCGGCCACGCCTGCGGGCACAACATCATCGCGGCCGCCTCGGTCGGCGCCGGCCTGGCGCTGGCCCGCGTGGCCGACCGGATCCCCGGCGAAGTGCGCGTGATCGGGACTCCCGCGGAGGAGACGGTCGGCGGCAAGTGCATCATGGTGCGCGAGGGAGTCTTCAGCGATCTGGACGCGGCGCTCATGATCCACCCGGGAAGCGAATGGCGCGTCGAAGTGGATTCGCTGGCGTGCATCACCCTGGAGATCGTCTTCACGGGGCGTGAGGCGCACGCGGTCGCATGGCCCGAGAAGGGGATCAACGCGCTCGACGCGCTGCTGCAGCTCTTCATCGCGGTGGACATGCTGCGCAAGCGGATGCACCGCGAGGTCCGGATCCCCGGCATCATCCGCGAGGGGGGCGTCCGGCCCAACATCGTCCCGGCGCGGGCGGTGGGACATTTCACCTTGAGAGCCCCCACGTCGGCCATGAGGGATCAGGTGCGCGCGGAGTTCGAGCGCGCGGTCGCCGGCATCGCCGCGGCCACCGGATGCGGCTTCTCGGTCCGCGCCACCGACGAGCCCTACGACGACATGATGACCAACCGGACGCTGGCCGCGATCTTCCGCAAGCACCTCGAAGATGACGGGGTCAGGACGGTGGAGGGGCCGCGGGCCAACAAGGGCTCGCTCGACATGGGGAACGTGAGCCGCGTGGTGCCGTCGGTGCATCCTTTCATCTCCATCTGCGACACGGTGGTGGCATCGCACTCGGCGGCGTTCGCCGAGGCGACGGTGAGCCCGCGAGGCGAGCAGGCGCTGAGGATCGCGGCGCGCGCCCTCGCGTTGACCGCGCTGGATCTCATGATGCGGCCGGAGCTTCTCGCGAGCGCCCGCGCGGAGTTCGAGGCGGCGCAGGCGTGACCGCGCTTCCTTTCGCGCGCGCACCCGTGCTTCGTCCGGGAGACCCCATCGCGGTCCTTGCCCCGAGCAGCCCCGTGGATCCGCGGCTCCTCAAGCGCGGGATCGCCTACCTGGAGCGCCGCGGGCACACCGTCATCAGAGGGGCCGGGCTTGCGGCGCGGCATGGGTATCTCGCCGGCGAGGACGACGAGCGCGCGAAAGCGTTCAACGCCGCAATCGCGAGGGAGGGAAGCCCGGCGATCGCGCTGGCGCGGGGGGGCTACGGTTTCTCGCGCATCCTGGACCGTCTCGACCTGGATCGACTCGTGCTCCGCCCGCGGCCGATCCTCGGCTACAGCGACGCGACGGCGCTCTTCATGGCCCTGCAGCGCTCGGGCTCCTATCGCGTGCACTACGGTCCCAGCGTGGCGGATCTGGGAGTCCCGAAGGCGTTCGACGAGACGAGCCTGTGGGACGCGCTCTACGGCGCGCCGGGGGCCTACAACCTTTCGTTCAAAGCCGGGGACGTTCTGCGTCACGGACGCGGCGCCGGGCCGATCATCGGCGGGTGTCTGTCGCTGCTCGTGAGCCTGCTGGGGACGCCCTACGATCCCGATTACGACGGCGCGATCCTGTTCTGGGAGGAAGTCAACGAACACCCGTTTCGCATCGACAGGATGCTGACCCATCTGAGGAACGCAGGGAAGCTCGACCGGCTCCGGGGGATGGTCGTGGGTTCCCTGACCGGGTGCGAGGCGGTGAAGGGAAAGCCGTCACTCACGGTGCGTCAGGTCATCCTGGACCGTGTGGCTCCCTTCGCGTTCCCGGTGGTCTGGAACGTGCGCGCGGGGCATATCGCAGGGAAGATCACGCTGCCGCTTGGCGCGCCGGCCACGCTCTCCACGTGGCGGAGGGTGCTGGCGATCGAGCCCCCCGTGGTGTACCGAGCCTACCGTTCAGTCAGGGGGAAGCGCTCAGCGCGGCGTGGATAGGGCGGGACGGGTCAGGTCGATCTCGATGATCGCGAGCGCCGCCTTGAGGTAGTTGATCGTGCCGGCGGAGAGTCCCAGCGGGTTGTTGCGCGCCGTGAACGCCCGCGCTTCTTCCAGCGGTATTTCGGAGATGCCGGACTTTCCTTCCACGTAGACGCGGATGTTGTCCGCGCGGAAGCCTGCGTCACGGTTCAGCACGAGGATACGCGTCGTCTCGGCGCCGCTGCGGTAGTGATGCAGCTCGCCATCCATCACCTTGACGATGGTCGCGCCCGGGACCTCGGTGTCTCCCTCCGATCCGCGCGCGCGTCCGGCGTCCCGCACGTGCCCCGCGTCGCGTACATAATGGCGTTGCGCGGCGAGGATCGATGTCCCGATCTCCGCGATGGTCGAAGGATCGAACGGTGCGCCGGCGGCGTTTGGCTGGATGGCCAGCCGGGCGGCGTCGGAGAGCGTCAAGTAGTGGACGGTGTCCCCCGTGCGGACCATCACGGCGACGTTCTCATCGGTCAGACCGAGGGAAGGATCGGCCATCGTGACCTTCACGAGGCTCTCGCCGAAGAACCTGTCCAGGATCATGTCGATGGTCTCGGGGGAGCCGTCGGCGGCGTTCAACCGGAGCAGCAGTTCGCGGGCCATGGCGGGGTTCGATTCCAGCACCGAGTCAATGGCCAGGAGCTGGACCTTCGGGGACGCGTCGCGCGTGCTCTCGTCGAGGAAGTCCTCGTACTCGGCAATCCGCTTCTGGGTCGACGTGGAGGACGGGGTCGTGGCAGGGTCGAAGCCGTCCCCGCGCCGGAAGCCAGGCTTGCCCGACTCCGACTTGATGATCGCCTCGGCGCACCGGACCATCAGGACGCGGGCGTCATCGATCCATGGGCTCTCCGCATGCTTCGACGGGAGTCCCTTGAGCACCTGGTAGCCGCGCTCGTGCATCCCGAGCTCGTAGAGCGCCATCCCGAGCCAGTACTGGGCGTCGTCGGCGTGCGGCGATGCAGGGAACCTCGACTCGAAGTCGTCGAAGATCTCGCGGACATCGTTCCACCGCTCTTCGAAGACCGCATTGCGGCCCCGGTTGTACTCATCCTGGTCCGCCGCGGCGCGAAGCGGAGTGAACCCCGCGACGCCGGTGAGCAGCGCGGCCAAAACGAGGGCGGTGGGACGGCGGCCGGTCATGTTCTCGAGCGCTCCTGCGCGAAACGCTCCGGCGGAGCGGTCAGCTCGAGGCGGCCCAGGAGGTCCTCGACGTCGCTGCGAAGACGCGCCCGCTCCGCGGCATCGGTGTCGTTGGAAGCGATCCGGGTCAGGATCTCCTCCAGCGTGACCACCAGATCCTGAATCCTCTCGTCGCGGATCTGGCCGGCAACGCGCCGGGCCGAAGCCGTCTCGCGGAGGAGATTACGCGACGCGGCGCTCATCGTGCCGTCGGAGATCTGGTCGGAGTTGGCGAACTCGAGCAGCACGAGCCTGCTGCGCTGGAAGTATCCGTGGGTCTGCTCCGTGAACGCGCGCATGCGATCTCCGGCGCTCGCAACGGCCGGCAGAGGCGCTGCGCCCGAGGCCGTACCATCGAGCGGATGGGGGGGCTGGGCCGTGCGCGACGTGGACGCCGTCTGGACGATCGCGTCCGCGATGCTGTTCCACTGCAGCCCGGCGATGAAAGCGCCACCGGCCAGGAGCAGGATCGAGGCGGCCTTCGCCATGGTGCTCATGCCGCCGAAGCGCCGCGGCTTCGCCGCCAGCGGAAGGGGAGCGAGAGAAAAGGCCAGCTCGTCCTCCAGGTCGTCCCAGGAGGGGAGGCGGAAAGTGGCCATCTGGTCGATGCGCGCGCTGTCGATCGTCTGGAGCGCGTCGCGGCTGGAGCGCAACTCCTCGCGGCAGTCGTTGCATATCGCGAGATGGCTGTCGAGCGCCGTGCGCTCGGCTTCCGACAGCTCGTCGTAGAGGTGCAGGACGAGATCCTCTCCCAGCTCCTGGCACCGCGTGTTTCGGGTTTCCTCGCTCATCGCAGTTCTGCCCCTTTCATGAAATCCGCCCTGGCCCACGCCGTCCCGGGAATCGAGCCACCGAAGGAGCCGAGTCGTTCGTCTCCCGCTCTCCGGCGAGCCCTTCGCGAAGCGTCACGACGGCGCGGTGCAGAAACGACTTCACCGTCCCCTCGCTGATCTTCATCAGGACGCTGATCTCGCGGATCTTGAGCTCCTCGAAATGCTTCAGCACGAACGCCATCCGCTCCCGCGGAGGAAGCCTCCCCACCAAAGTCATGATCCGCTCCCGCAGCTCGCGCATGCGCAGCGCCTGCTCCGGGTTCCCGAGAGGCGTGTGCGGCATCTCGTGGTCGATCATGTCCTGATCGTCCACCCGCTCGGCGTCGAGCGGTTCGAGATTCCGCCTGTCCCGCCTCAAGTTCAGGCAGATGTTGATCGCAATGCGCGTCAACCATGTCGTGAATGAGGACTCACCCCTGAACCGGCCGACGCTGCGGAATGCCCGCATGAACGTCTCTTGCAGGACATCCTTCGCGTCGTCCGGGCTGTCCGTATAGAGGAGGCACACCCTGTAGATCCGGGTCCTATGTTCCTCGAACAGAGCCTGGACAGCGTCGATATCACCGGCCCGCACCCGCTCTAGGACATCACGCTCATCAGCCGGCATGTTCGTTTACATAGACCCTGGAGATGGGGCCGGGTTTACAGGCACACAGGCGCAATCGTAATGCTTTGTTACATTCGGGGTCAAGGCTCAAGTCTTTTGATGTCAGCATGTTGCCATTCTGGCGCCCTCCGGGGTGCCGTCCTCGGGGTAGACTCGGTGCCCGAAACCCATGACGGCGGAGAAATGCCCAACCTCAAGCTGACGGTCCAGTACGTCGGAACGGCGTACTTTGGCTGGCAGATCCAGCCCGGCAGACCCACCATCCAGGGGCATCTGAAGGAGGCCCTTCGGGTCCTCCTGAGAGAGGACGTCATGCCTCATGGAGCGGCCCGCACCGACGCGGGGGTCCACGCGCTGGGCCAGGTGGCGAACGCGCCGTATCAGGGGGCCTCCGACCCGCGGCGCCTCCTGCGGGGTCTCAACGCCCTGCTGCCGCCCGACATCCGGGTGTCCCGGGTGGAGCCGGTGGGCGATGACTTCCACGCCCGCCACAGCGCACGCGGGCGCAGCTACAGGTACCGGATCCACCACGGGGAGGTCTGCTCGCCCTTCGAGCGGCAGCTCACCGCCTGGGTCCGCGCGCCGCTGGATGCCGTGGCCATGAAGCGGGCCGCGGCGCTGCTCGTGGGCCGGCATGATTTCGCCGCTTTCCGGGGCGCCGGAGATCAATCCCGCTCGCCGCTCAAGACAATCCGTCGATCGGAGATCGCCGAGGAAGACAGCATGATCATCTACACCGTCGAGGCGGACTCGTTCCTGCAGTACATGGTCCGCAACATCTCGGGGACGCTGATCGAAGTGGGACGAGGGAGGATCGCACCCGAGAGCGTCAGCGACATCCTCGGCTCGCGCGATCGTCGTCTTGCCGGTCCGACGGCGCCGCCCTCCGGTCTCTTCCTCGTCGAGGTCCTCTACGGTGATCTTGTGCCCCCTTCGGGCGGGTGATAGGATCCGTTTCCCGATCGCGCCGATCGGCCCACGAAACGGCCCCCCCATCATCAGGGAGCCCGATGCCAAGAAAGCCCGACCTCGAGGGATACATCGTCCCAGGCTCCGCGGAGGAAGCGATACTCCGGGAGATCGATCCGGATCGACTCCCCGCCCACGTCGCCGTCATCATGGACGGCAACGGGCGATGGGCGCAGCAGAGGCGGCTCCCCAGGGTCGCCGGCCACCGCGCGGGCATCGATTCAGTCCGGGATATCGTCGAGACTTCGGCCCGGCTCGGCCTCGATGTCCTGACCCTCTACGCCTTCTCCCAGGAGAACTGGAAGCGCCCGCGCGCCGAGATCCGCACCCTCATGAGCCTGCTGAAGGAATACCTGGCCCGTGAGCTGCGGTCGCTCATCAGGAACAATATCCGGTTCGAGGTCATCGGGCGCATGGAGGATCTGGAGCCTTCCGTCCAGCGGGAGCTGACCAAGGGAATGGACGCCACGCGTCATCTGGGCGGCCTCACGTTCAACATTGCGCTGTCGTACGGCGGGCGCACCGAGATCGTGGACGCGTGCCGCCGTCTCGCCACCGAGATCCTCATGGAATCCCGTGAAGCCGGCCGGGATCCGGTGGAGCGGATGCGCGAGGCGATCGACGAGACCTCGCTGGCGCGGCATCTCTACACGGCGGGGCAGCCCGATCCCGATCTACTCATCCGCACGAGCGGCGAGATGCGGATCAGCAACTTTCTGCTCTGGCAGATCGCCTACGCCGAGATCTGGGTCACCCCCACCCTCTGGCCCGACTTCAGGAAGCTGGAGCTGCTCACCGCGGTCCGCGATTTCCAGAAGCGCGACCGGCGCTATGGCGGTGTGCGCGCCGGCGATCGCGCGGCAGGAGGGGATGCTCCGGTTCACGCCGGAGCTCCGGGCAAGAGGCGCGTCGTGTGACCCGGATTCGAACGGCTCTCGTGGGCCTGCCTCTCTTCTTCGTCATCATCAAGTACCTCCCCCCCGCGGTCTTCATGGTCCTGGTGGCCGTGTCGGTGGTCATCGCGTCCTATGAGATGTTCGCGCTGGCAGCGCAGGGAGGCATCCACGCCCACAGGATCCTCGGGGCCGCGCTCGGCGTGGTGACGGCCTACTCCTTCTACGATTCCCGCGTTCCAACCCTGGAGATCCTCCTCGTCGCGCTCCTGACCATCCCTCTCGTGTCGCTCGTGAAGGTCGGACGCGAGCCGGGGCGCGCGGCGGAGGGCGTGGGCGCCGCGGCCGTGACGCTCATGGCTGTTCTCTTCGTCGGCATGCTGATGGGTTACATCGTCGCCCTGCTCGACGATGGCGGCCCGCGCGGCCGCGATCTCGCCGTGCTTCTCTTCTGGGTGGTCTGGCTCGCGGATGCCGCGGCCTACGCCGTGGGCTCGTTGTGGGGCCGGCGCAAGCTGATCCCCGCGATCAGCCCCGGCAAGACGGTGGAAGGAGCCGCAGGGGCGTTGGTGGCCGCGGTCGCGGCGGCGCTGGTGGCGCGCGCCTGGTTCTTCACGCGGCTGACGATGCGCGACGCGATCGTGGTGGGGCTGCTTCTGGCGATCGCCGGCCTGCTGGGGGATCTCTTCGAGTCGATGCTGAAGCGCGCCTACAGGGTCAAGGACAGCGGCGCGTGGTTCCCCGGGCACGGCGGAATGCTCGACAGGACCGACAGTCTGCTGTTCGCGGCCCCCGTGCTCTTCTATTACCACAGGTACTTCATCGCATGAGACGAAGCGCATCATGGGCCTGACGTCAACGCAGCGCGACGGCAGGGGTGTGGCGATCCTCGGTTCCACCGGTTCGGTCGGCACCAGCGCGCTGGACCTCGTGGCGCGCCTGAACGACATGGGCGGCGATGGCGCGACGCGGTTCCGCATCGTGGCGATCTCGGGCAACCGGAGCGTCGACGTTCTCGCCGATCAGATCAAGAGGTTCTCGCCGCTGGTTGCCTGCATTGGCGATGAGGCCGGCGCGCGCGCGCTGAAGGCGCGGCTCGGCGCAACAGACACGCGGATCGTCTCTGGCCGGGAGGGATTGCTCGAGGTGGCGACACACCCCGAAGCCTCGTTCGTCCTGGCCGCGATCGTGGGCGCCGCCGGACTGGAGCCGACCTTCGCGGCGGTGTCCGCGGGAAGGAAGGTCGGGCTCGCCAACAAGGAGGCCCTCGTGCTCGCGGGGGATCTGATGATGAAGGCCGCGCACGATAGCGGCGCCGTTCTCCTCCCCGTCGACAGCGAGCACAACGCGCTGCACCAGTGCCTGCGCGGGGAGTCGATCACCGAGGTACGGAGGCTCGTCCTGACGGCATCGGGGGGGCCGTTCCTCGCCCAGCCGGGGAAGGACCTCACGACGGTGACGCCGGAGGAAGCCCTGGCGCATCCGACCTGGACGATGGGGCGCAAGATCAGCATCGATTCGGCCACGCTGATGAACAAGGCGCTGGAGGTCATCGAGGCGCATCATCTGTTCGGCGTCCCCTCGTCGCGCATCGAGGTGGTGATCCACCCGCAGTCCACGATCCACTCGATGGTCGAGTTCGTCGACGGCTCGTTCGTCTGCCAGCTCGGCGCGACCGACATGAGGCATCCGATCCAGTACGCGCTGACCTGGCCCGAGCGCTGCGACACCCCTCTCGACCCGGTCGATCTCACACGGCTCGCCGCGCTGTGCTTCGAGCAGCCCGATCGCGACCGCTTCCCGTGCCTGGCGTTCGGCTGGCGCGCGCTTACGGCAGGCGGTACTATGCCCGCGGCGCTGAACGCCGCCAACGAGATCGCAGTCGAGGCGTTCCTCGAGCGCCGTATTCGCTTCGTGGACATCCCCCGGATCATCGAGGCGGTCCTGGCAGCCCATCGGCCTGTCGCGGCGCGCTCCCTCGAGACCATCCTGCACGCGGACGGGGAGGCCCGCCGGGCGGCCATCGAAGAATCGCGTCGATACACCGCGGCCGGAGCCGGCCGCACCGGAGGTGATCACTAGTGGACCCGCTGACCCTCATCGGCTTCCTGTTCGCGCTGGGAGCCCTCATCTTCATCCACGAGTCGGGCCATTTCATGGTCGCGAAGTCGCTCGGCATCAAGGTCGAGGTCTTCTCGCTCGGTTTCGGGCCCAAGCTCATCAAGATCCCGCGCGGGGGAACCGAGTACTGCATCTCGGCGATCCCGCTGGGGGGCTACGTGAAGATGCTGGGAGAGAACCCGGACGAGGAGCTGCGGGGCGGGAAAGAGGAGTTCCTCTCGCGCACCAAGCTGGAGCGCTTCTTCGTCCTGGTGATGGGGGCCTCGCTCAACATCGTGCTCGCCGTCGTCCTCACGACGGGGATGTACATGAGCGGCATTCCCGAGCCCATCTACCTGACCCAGCCCGCGGTCATCGGGAGCATGGACCCGAACATGGCGGCGGCCGCGGCGGGGCTGAAGGTCCGCGACGAGATCATGGCGATCGACGGAGAGGACGCGCCCACGTGGAGGGACATGCACCTCAAGGTCGCGCTCAATCCCGACCAGACGATCAACTTCACGATCCGGAGGGATGGCCAGGTCCTGACGGTGCCGGTGCTGGTGGGAAGGACCGAGCGCGAGAGGATCGGCTTCATCGGGATCGGGCCGCTGACCGGCATCCGCATCGGCGCTGTGGAAGAGGGAGGGGCGGCGCAGACGGCGGGATTGCGCGAAGGGGACATCCTGGTGAGCGTCAACGGGCAGGAGCCGTATGGCCCGACGGGTGACCTCGCGACGATCCTCGGGGAGATCAAGCCGGGCGACCCCGTCGCGATCGCCGTTCAGCGCGACGGACAGAAGCAAGACGCGACGCTCACGGCGGGGGAACGTGAGGGAAAGCCGTACCTCGGCTGGGCGCTCGGGCCGGTGGCAACCACGCACCGCTACGGACCTGTTGAGGCTCTCAGGGAGAGTCTGAACGAGAACTGGGAGCAGGCCGGCGTCCTCTTCGTCACCCTGAAGAAGCTCGTCTCCGGCAGGCTTTCTCCGCGCACCCTGTCGGGACCGATCGAGATCTACAGGCTCACGGGCGAGTCGCTGCGCTCCGGGTGGCTCACCTACGTCGCGCTCATGTCGATGATCAGTCTTCAGCTCGGGATCATCAACCTCCTGCCGATCCCCGTCCTGGACGGGGGGCACATCTTCATCCTGCTGATCGAAGGGATCACACGCAAGGATCTCTCCCTGAAATTGAAGGAGCGGGTGATGCAGTTCGGCTTCGTCCTGCTCCTGCTGATCATGGGCGGTGTGATCTACCTCGACGTGATCAAGAACCTCGGATAAGTCCGACACCACAGAAACCCGATCGCTTCACGACAATCCCGACACGAACGACACACGAGCGCGTGTGGAAACGCCGCGCCTGATGCGCGCGTCGAGAGCGCAACTCCGAATCGCAGCAAGCGGCATATGCAGAACAACCGCCATTCAATTGCCATTCGCAATTGATGTGAATATGTTCTGTGTGCGTCGGAACGCGCGGGCGCATCGGCAGGGAGTGGCGGGCATGCGGGACAAACTCTCACGCGGCGGTGTCATTCTCGCGATCATTGCCGTCTCCACGACGATGGCGCGTGCCGACGACACGGCGGCGCGCCTGCTCGTGAGGATGCAGCGCCCGCTGAGCGAGGCCGTGGCGCGTGATGCCGGAGTCCGGAAGGTGGCGCCGCGCGTCCATCTCACGGAGTGGCGCGTCGTGACGCTCGATGCGGGTGCGGATCCCGAACGCAGCGCGGCGATCTTCTCGTCCGATCCCGCGGTCCTGGCCGTGGAGCTGGATCGCGACGCGCTCGTGACGTCGCGGATGCCCGACGATCTTCGATCCGACCAGTGGGCGTTGGAGAACACGGGGCAGAGGATAGGGGGGGTCCCCGGCGTCTACGACGCCGACATCGACGCCCCTGAAGCCTGGGAGCTGTCCACGGGAGACCGCGGGATCCTCGTGGCGGTGCTCGACACTGGCGTGACGGCGGACCATCCGGACCTCAACGGGAATCTCCTCGCGGGGCTGGACCTGTTCACGGGGGGCCTGGGCGCGGACGACAGCGCCCTGGGACACGGGACGGCCGTGGCCGGGATCCTCGGAGCGCGCGGCGACAATTCTTTCGGGATGACCGGGGTGAGCTGGAACGTCAGCCTTCTTCCCTTGAAGGTCTGCGATGGACAAGGGCGATGCCCCTACTCCGCCATCATCGGTGCGCTCGACGTCGCGGTGCGGCGCGGGGTGCGCGTCGTGAATCTGAGCATGACGTGCGACGAGCACCAGGACCCCCAGACCGGCTATTGCGGCGCGCACCGGCCAGGCGCCTGCCGATCTGAGGCGCTGAGGGATGCGTTACGGGCCGCGGGACGTGCCGGAGTTCTCATCGTCACCGCGGCGGGCAACTGCGCAGAGGACCTCGATGACGATACGACCGCGTACCCGTGCGCCTACGATCTCGACAACCTGATCTGCGTCGGCGCTTCCGACCAGCGGGACGAGTTCACGACATTCTCCAATCACGGCCCCGGCAAGGTTCACCTCGCCGCGCCGGGGGCGGAGATCATGTCGCTCAGCAGAGATCGGGATCGGATGCTCCCCTGGGACGGAACCTCCTTCGCGTCTCCTTTCGTCGCGGGCACGGCGTCGATCCTGCTGGCGCGCAACGCCGGCATGACGCCGCGCGCCCTGCGCGCGAGGCTGATGGATGGTGACCCCCTGGCATCACTCGCCGATGCGGTCGCCGGCGGGACGCGGCTCAACGCGCGACGAGCCCTGGAGGGCATCTTCCTGAACGCCGCGAGCATCGGCGGTTCTGCCACCGGATCGCGGGGTCTGATGGGGGACTTCGACGGCAACGGGCAGCCGGACGCCCTGGAGATCGGAAGGCGCGGTATCAGCGTGGCCCGTGGCAATGGAGACGCGCTGACGGCGTTCTCTCTCTGGTCGGCGGTGCGGGTTGCGGGTTCCCCCGAGGTCGGTGACGTCGACGGCGATGGACGTGACGATCTGGTCGTCGCGTCGCGCCGCGGCCTGAGCGCATGGCTCTCCCTCGGGGACCGGTTCGACGATGGCCGTCTCTTCGGGGCGGGGATCGCCTGGGGGCAGGTGCAGCTCGCGGACGTCGATGGCGACGGAAGGGACGACGCGATCGAGGCCCGCCGCGGTGAAGGATGGCTGGCGCACCGTTCGCTGGGTGACCGCTTCGACGCCCCCTCCCGATGGTCGTCGCTCGGTGCGGGTGTTCCATGGACCATGGTCGACATGGATGGAGATGGGCGCGCCGATCTCGTGCGGTTCGTCAAAGGAGAGATCGGTGTCTCTCTCTCGCTGGGTGACGCCTTCTCCGCGGAGCGGCGCGCGCGCGTCTCGGGGGATGCGGCCACGCCGGGCGTTACGCGCGTCATGAGCGGGGATGTCGATGGCGACGGCCATCATGACCTCGCCTTGCGCGCCCACGACGGATGCTGGGAGATCGCTCTGGCCGCGGACCGCGACGATTCGGGCAACTGGACGGCGCGTCCCTGGGCCTGCGGTCGCGAGGGGGGAGCCGAAGCCCTCGCCGACGTTGATGGCGACGGGCGCGCCGATCTCGTGCGCATGACCCCGTTCACCGGCTGGTCGATGCTCCGATCGAGCCGTTGATCGTCCGGGACCTGTCCGCATTCACAGCCCCTCGACCTCCCAGAACGTGACCCAGGTCCGCGGCATGGCGATCTCGGGAGGAGGCCACTGCCCCAGCCCAAGCCTGTCGTCGTAGAGGACGCGAGCCGAGGCGGTCCCGGGAGTCCGCATGACGATGCTCCCACCGGCGAGCAGGCTTCCGAAGTGGGTCGCTTCTCCATCGGCCACGATGTCGCCCGCGTTGTAGAGCACGCCGAAGAGGTTGACCTCGGCCAGGAGCGCGAATCCGCGCGGGTCGCGCGAAAGAGTCATCGTGACCGTGTGCTCGTCTCCCTCGGGAGTCACGATGCTCGCGTTCCCCGCGGCCAGCGGGTCCATTGCGAAGTCCCCCGGCGAGCCCGCTGCGTCGACGACGTCCGGGTAGCGCAGGTTCACGAACGTTTCGCCCGCGCTCCAGGAGCCGCTTCCATCGGCATCGTCGTACGGCTCTCCGGGCGGGAGCACGGCCCGGAGCCGGCCGCGCACTGCGGATGCCTCGAAGGACTGGACGTTCATGATCATGATCCCTGCAACATGCCAGTCGCCACCTGTGATTGTCACCGGGGGTGCGAGGTTCCCCGCATGGGGCGGGGCCCCGTCCATGGTGTCGAAGAAGAAGATCCCTTCCTGCCCGTGCGTCCAGTCACGGACACCTCTGGCGGGCCCGCGTCCGAAGCGCCGGTAAAGACCGGTTCCCGGCTCCGGGACGAGGTACCACGTATGAGCGTCAGCCGGATCGCCCGGCGGTGTCTGCATGACGAGTCTCTTCCACAACGCATGGTCGAACGCGGGGCAGCCGATGCCGGCGCTCCGCTGGAAGAGATTGCTGTGATCGCCGTCGATCGCTGCTTCGGGATCGTGCGGGAAGGGCTGAGCCATTCCCTCCATTCCGATCAGAGATCCTCCTGCCAGAACCTGCAGCCAGGGGTCCTCGATGACGGCGGGGGCATGGGAGACCCAGCGCTCGAGGGGATCCCCGGGGAGAATGCCGGCGATGTGCGACCCATCGCCGCGGTAGGGCCAGGTGCTGGCGATATCGTGGTCACGATCGGATGTCGCGAGGTGGATGTCACCTGCCGCCGTCACGCGTCCCCAGGCCGCGCGAAGCTGACCGCCGACGGTGATGTCGCCGCACGCCTGGAGCGGACCGCGCGCCAGGTCTGTGGGGATCTCCGCGAGGCCGATGCGCACGGAGAGTCGGCCTGACGCGCGGGCCCCCGATGGGACCAGTGGGACGCTCCCGGTGCGGTCCAGCCTTCGGTGGAGCACGGCCGTCACTTCGATGGTGGCCATCCCCAGGCGCTGGAAGGCCGCGTTTCTCCTGGGAGCGTAGATCGCGATCCTTTCGATGCGGATGCCGTCCTGCTGGTTGCCGAACAGAGCATGATTGATCTCGTCCAGGAGATCCGGGCCTTCGCGATCGAGAAGCAGGAGGTCGGGTCCGGCCGCTGTCCCCAGGAGCGTTTCGGGGATGCCGCCACGCCAGGGCTTGTGAAAGAAATCCAGCAACGCGCCGTCCAGCCAGAGGGCGCGCCCGTCGCGCCACCGCTCGCGCCCCACGCTGCCGTCCGCGTGGACGGCGGCCGTTGCGGGGTTGCCGTCGGCATCGATGAGTCTGGCCGAACGATCGAAGCGGGCTGCATCGCGCAGATCGAAACGGCCGAGGAAAGTCCGTCGGGGCGAGCCGCGCTCTCCGGAAAGCGGCGCATCGAACCACGCCTTGACCATGCGCGCTCCGGTTTCCGCGGCCTGCACGATCTGCTCTCTCTCCCTGGTCCTGCGCACGAGGGATGATTCGGTATCCGCCATCTGCAGCAGGAGCAGTCCGAGCGCCGCGAGGACCGAGCAGAGCAGGACGACGATGACGAGGGCGGAGCCGCGCATTCTTCCGGCGCGCCGGATGTCCACGACTCTGCTCACGAGCCGGGAGTGCTCGTTGCCCGTCACGAACCCCAGCTCCGCGCAGAGGTGCAGACGCGTCTCGATTTCGGCGAGATCGCCCGTCGCGTCCCCCTGACCCAGGACCCCCGCCGGTTCATCGCCCCTGGAGCGGGCGGCGATGATGCAGAGACGCAGGGCGGCATCCATGAGGGGACGGATCAGGCTCTCGGCGAGAGGATCGGACGCCTTCCTCGCGAGAGGGAACAGGTCACGCGCCAGCTCCAGGGCGCTGGACCAGATGCGCAGGCGCGGCGGCTGATCAGCGTGTCCCGCCGGGAGCCGCTTCGCTCCATTGGTTCGTGCTTGAGTCATGACTCCAGATCCTGAGACGTCCTGTCGGTCCGTGAACAACGATGGCGCGCACGTCGCGACCATCGGTGAGGTAGATCGACCCGCTGCTGGTGGCGCCGGTCGGAGACGCGCTGAAGATGTCGGTGGAGCCGAACGTTATCGGATCGTCAGGATCGATCGTCCCGATGGAGGGGGGAATGCGTGGCACGGAATGTCCCTCAGGAAGACCGAACCGGATCCCGGGATGAAGGGCTGCCATCGCGATCCGCGGGGAGAGCGGGGGATCGACGTGGGACGTCGTCTCCGCCCTCAGGATGCCGGGCGCTCCACCATCTTCGTGGATGCGCCATGCGTCCGGCTCTCTCTCGAACGCGATGCCGACGGAGCCACCGCGCGCGATCGCCTCGCCGCGCACGCGTTGCAGCGCAAGGGCCATGTCGCGCGCCGCAGACGAGAGCCTCAGGGATCGCAACGTTGGAGCGAGGACCGATGCGCCCCCTGCAGCCATGAGGGCGATCAACGCCAGCGCGACGGTGGCCTCGGCGAAGCTCATGACGACGGTTCCTCCTGCGGATGGTGGAGCCTCGTGCAAGGCGGGGCGCGACGGTCGCTCGTTGCACGTCGCGCCCCGCTTCCGTGATGGTCCGGGGGCCAACCCGAACCCCTGGTGAAGTGCCGCCGCGCGGATGGATCAGCGCTTCGCGCGTCCGGCGACGAGCTGTCCGCGGATCTTGCCGAGCAGCTTCTCGCCGATCCCCTTCACCTTGAGGAGATCGTCCACGGAGCCATACGGCCCGTTGGCCTCCCGGAACTCCACGATCCTCTCCGCCAGGACGCGCCCGATCCCGGTCACCGACGCCAGCTCGTCCACCGTGGCCTTGTTGATGTCGATGTCGCTTTGGCTCTCTTTCTGCTCCTGGGCGCCGGCGGCGGCGAGCGGCGCCGGAGCCAGCGCCGCGGCAAGAGCGAGCATGAGCAGAGCGGCCGGCAGCGCACGGCTGAGACGGCGTTTTCGTTTCAGCATCGATTCCTCCGTGTGATTACGAAGGCGGGATCATTGGTGAATGTTGAGGAGGACGCGTCCACGCCCCGCCGTGCGCGTGCGCGTCCTCCCTCCGTACTCCCGTCCGGGGGACGGAGCACAGCCATGAGCCTTGCGGTCGATCCGCGCGAGCAGGTTCTTCTCGCGCGCACGCGCCGTGGCAGGGGACGCGACGGGGGAGGACCGTGAGGAGAGCTGGTTGATCCATGGAGGGCACCCCCGCCGCGTCCCGACTCAAGTTCCCTGGCGCAGCGTCGCCGGCTCGTCGAGGAGATCTCTGATCGTCCTCAGCAGACCGGCGCTGTCGACACATTCGTGCATCCGCCCGGAATCGTCCTGCAGCCTGAAGAGCGGAATGCAGGAGAAGGTGAACTGGCGGCCTCCTATCTCGACCTTCCCGGTGGTCCCTGTCAGCGCCCGCGAAATGAGAAGACCGGCCAAGTCCATACCCTCTCCTGCAGGCTGACCCGTGTCCATTCCCGGATCAGTCGGACGAATGCATCGCAACCTCGATGCCAGCCTGCCGCGGGGCATCCGCGGACGTCGGTCATCCGTGGGCGGACAGGTGGCAGCACCATCCGTAAGTCCATGTGACGCGCGCCGGGAGCCGTGCGGTGACATCAGGATCGCGAGCGGTCGCTACCTAGCTCCGACTGCGGCCAGCGAGCCGCCGCGAGCGTGCTACGTCGTGCGCCGCCGCGGCCAGAGACCGATGACGGCCACGAGGGCCAGCCCGGCCAACGTGAGCCGATCCCCCAGACGCCGCGGCCACGTGCTCTCGAAGGAAGCCACGACCTCGTGGGCCCCCGGTCCGACCTCGATGAAGATGACCCGCGCCTCTCCCGCCGCCGGCTCCAGCGCCTCGACGACCGCCCCATCGACGCGCACCACCCACCCCGGGAAACGATAGATGTTGAGCCTCAACCGGGACACCTCATCGGCCTGGACCGCGAACCGCCAGCGCGACGAATGCTCCTCCTGCATCGTGACCCGCGCCGCGCCGCGGTCCACCTCGACTCGAGACCTCTCGAGATCCCTGGGCGTCCTCTCCATGAAACCGACGCCCGGGGGGAGATGATCGATCCAGCGCAACGTGTGACGACGGACGAACTCCCCATCGAACACCACCGGCGGCGCATCAGGGCCGCGATCGATCATGTTGTTGTAGGGCTTCTCCTCGAAACCGACCCGTTCGATCGGCACGCGCAGGTTCACCCCCAGCGTGCCGCCGAGCGCGGATGCGATCGCGAACAACGCGCACAACGCGAGCGCGAACGACCAGAGCCTGCGCCGCGGAGCGACGCTCGTCCCGACGGCCGTGGGAGGCCCCCACGCCGCGAGGGCCGCGCCGCAGAGAAGGGAGGTGGAGAGCGTCGTCAATGTGAGGAACCGCCAGGGGAACTGGACGAACTTCAAGGGAGGGATCGCCGCCCAGACAGGCTCGGAGATGGAGAGCATCATGAAGACCGCCGCCGCCGTGACCCAGAGCCAGAAGAGGATCTCGCGGCGCGCGGCAGCGACCCGTCGCTTCAGCCGCGAGAGCCCCGCCGCGGCCAGCAGAACACCCGCAATCTGCAGAAGACCCATCCTGAAGGACATCTGATCCGCGAGCCCATCCAGGCTCATGCCGAATCCCCACGGCCACCAGATCAGCTGGCGCGGCGCGACGAAGTGCTTCTGGTATTGGACGTAAGCCTCGGTGTAGATGCGCAGATTGATGCTGTTGCGCTCGAGGAAAGCCGGGACCAGGAAGAACCCCGCAACTGCGGCACCGAGGGCCGCCGCCCCCGCCGCCATGGCCAGGCGCCGCGCGCGCGCGGTGAGCGACAGCCCCCTCTCACCCGCGATCAGGAAGAGGGCATAGGCCGAGACCAGAGCGGGGACCATCATCGTGGTGATCGTGTGCGCGATGCAGGTGGCCGCCAGCGAGAGCGCCAGGGCGATGGCGTCCCAGCGCTCGCCGCGCAACACCATGGCCCGCGTCGCGAGGAGCAGATAGGGGAGTACGGCGAAGACGGTCAACTCGGAGAAGGCCTTGCGGACGTAGAGATCCAGCAGGTGATAGGGGGCGAACGTGTAAGCCGCGGAGGCGACCACGGCGGCGGCGACGCCGAACGAAGGGCGCGCGAAACCGTACATGCCCAGCGCCGCGGCCAGCATGAAGACGACGATCGCCCCCTTCAGCGCGTGAACGACGTCGAACCCGCCCAGATGGAAGACCTCGGCGACGATGTAGAAGAGCGGCGCATAGTAGATGGGGTGAGGGTTGCCGAAGCCGGCGGAGATGTCGGGGAACCAGCGCGGTGGCACCTGGCCGTCGCCCAGCGCGAGGTCGTACTCGATCAGCCGGTAGATATGAAGGTCGTCATGTCCCTCGAACCATCCGGGGGCGAGCGTCGGAACGAGCGAGGGGAGGCACGCCAGCAGTGCGAGGAGCCAGCCGAAGCGCTCGAGCCGGCTCCAGAGAGACGGCCCGTCGGCGGGTTTGGCCGCGCGTCGCGCTTTCACCGGGCGGCGAGCGCGTCGAGCCGGTCGCCGGAGCGCATCTCCGTCGGCGCGGTCCCGCGACGGAACACCCTGCACGGAGCGCTCCCCTCGAGATGCACAGCGAGCGGACCGTCAGTGGGACCACTGCACCTGAGCCACGATCCCTCGCGCAGCCCGACGACGATGCGGTCGTTCTCCTCGAGGAACTCGACGAGACGCTGTTCGCGCGTCTCGCCCATGTGCCGGGAGCCAGGATCCGGGTCGAGATAATGGCAGTTGATGTGGAAGGGAAGGAGCCCGAGGGCCTCGAAGGACGCAGGCTGCACGATGGGCATGTCGTTGGTCGTGCTGATGGTCGGCGCGGCGATCACCGTCCCGGCGCTCGCGCCGAGATACGGCATCCCGGAGATGACGCACCGCCGCAGCGGCTCGAGCAGGTTCGAGCGCTGGATCCGATCGAGCAGTCGGAAGGTGTTCCCGCCGCCGACGAAGACCCCTTTTGCCGACGCGATCGCTGATGCGGCCTCGGACCCCGGCGCCACGGGATCCACCGCGATGCCAAGCGCCGCGAGGCGCTCGCGGACGATGCGCGCATAGCCGGCCTGATCGTGCAGCGCGAAGGGGATGAAGACGATGCGGTCGATCCCAGTGAAGAGCTCAGCCACGCGATCGATGGCGTGATCGAGAAAGCCCGCGCCGGGCTGGCGGGAGTTGCTCAACAGAAGGAGCCTCATGGAGGCGCATGATACGCTCCTCCCGCGGAAGGTGTCGACCCGCGCGCGGTGCCGCGATCAGGCTTGGCTTGCCGGTTTCGACCCGGTTCCCGAGGCCGCGCGCGGCCGGGGCGCGATCTCTTCCTCGTCGACCAGTCCCTCGGCGATCGCGGCTTCAGCGACCTCGCGAAGGGATCGAAGGCCGGCCTGCCGGCAGGCCTTCATGAGGGCCGCCCTGTCCTCGGTCGCCAGCGCGGCGGCGATCTCCGCGGTCACCTCGAGGGCGTGCGCCACGGGGTATCGTCCGCGGACGCCCGGGGTTGGTCCGCAGACGGCACAACCGGGACCACGATGGAACCGAGGGGTCGCGGCGCGACGCAGCCCCTCGGGCCCCGTCTCGATCGAGGTGAGAAGCTCCTCCACGCGACAGGAAGGACACAGCTTGCGCAGCAGCGTCTGATGCAGGATGAAGGTCTTGTTCTTCTCGAGAGCCTCCGGGGGGAACCCGATCGTCATCAGGATACCGAGCGCTTCCACGAGGCCCGCGGCCTCGACCCGACCGATCACCAGCCTGCCGCGTGGAAGGCGCGGGTGGCTGCGGACCCACCCCAATCCCCCCGCCGACGTCACGGCCAGCACACGCGCGCCGGCTTCGATCACGCGCTCGAGAGCCGGCCCGAACGTGTCGGGACGCTCGGGCCAGAACTCCTCCTGGGTCGTCCCTTCGAGCCGCAGCGCGCAGGGAGACTCGAGCAGTGCCAGGGACCTGTCCTGAGAGAGGATGTCCATGGCCAGTCCCCATGTCGTGCTCGAGCCGCCCGACCAGGGGGGCGAGGAGACGATGATCAGACCCGTCTCGCGCTTGAGGCTCTCACGCACGGCGTCCACGAGCTCCGTGGGGAGACCGATCTCGTCGAGCTGGGGAGGGAAGCCGATGGGATCCAGCAGCTTCACGCTGAATTGCTCGCTCCCTTGCGGCCCGGAGCGATGCCGGATGATGAGGCCGTACTCCAGACCGCGCCAGGGGAGGATCCCGCGGCCGGCCGGCGGCGACCCACGCACGTCGAGGTCGGCGATCTTCCTGAAGGCGTCGCGCGCCGCAGCCGTGTCACGCGGCGAGCAGGACCGATCGTGGAACAGGCTTCCGTCGATCCGGTAATGGAGCGCCGGTTCGCCGGCGCGCTCGAAGATGTGCAGATGGCTCGCCCGTCTCCTGATCGCCACCATGAGGAGCTTCTGGCACAGAGGGTCATCGACGATCGTGTCGGGACGCCTCACGTTGGAGATGACGGGCTCGGCCTGAACCTCGACCCCTTCCGGAAAAATGGCGCGGATGGCCTGCTGGATGGCGTCCGCGGGCGCGACGGCCGGAATCGCCTGGCACCCGGTCTCCTTCTGGATCCGGTCGAGAAGCGCGGTGTTGGAGGGATCGGCCATGACGAGCGTCATGATGTATCGATCGCGGAAGGACTCGGCCTCGAGAGGAACGATGCGATCGCGCAGGCACTCCTCGATCCCGAGGCGACGCAGGAGCATGGCATCGATGCGCGCGCGAGAGAGATCGACGGGTATCACCGTATGCTGCGAGTGGAGCAGCGTCTCGAGACGATGCGCGTCCACCGCCCCGGTGTCGACGAGGATCTCTCCGAGGCGTTTGCCGTTCTGCTTCTGGATCTTGAGGGCATCGAGGAGCTGGGTCGTGTTGATGGCGCCCGCGCGCACGAGCAGGTCGCCGATCAGCATGCGCGACTCGGCGAGTGTCTTGCGCTCGTCGGCGAGGACCGGCGGCGCAGTCTTCCAGAACGTCTCGCGGAATTCGTCGCCTGCGGCGCAGAAGCACCCCATGCAGAACGGGCAGACCTTCGTCGGTCTGTGGGGGTTGCACGAGCACCAGACGGCCTCGATGGCATCGAACTGACTGAGGCAGTTGAAACAGTCCGTCTCGTAGGTTTGGGACACGTCCGCGGATCTCCAGGAGCGGCGAATATAGAGTCGTGGGGTACCAGCGGCAACGTGCTGACAGCATTCGTCTTGACCGTCGCGAAAAGGCTGTGTTACGGTGACTCGCCCTTCGCCAAGCCCGTTCTCGGCTGATCCTGCCGGCGCCCTGCGCTCGCTCCCGCGCGCGGGGAGCAGGGCGCGATGAGGCCATCGCTCAGGATGCCATGACGACTCCACCGGTCCTCGCCAGGACACCGCTTCACGCGGCGCACGTCGCCGCCGGGGCGCGCCTCGTCGACTTCGCCGGCTGGGACATGCCCGTCCAGTACGCCGGGGTCATCGAGGAACATCTCGCCGTGCGCCAGCGGGCCGGGATCTTCGATGTCTCGCACATGGGAGAGATCGAGGTGCGCGGGGCGCGTGCGCTGGAGGTGGTGCAGCTGCTCACGAGCAACGATGCGTCGCGTCTCGAGGACGGCCGCGCCCAGTATTCGGCCATCCTGACGGAGCGAGGCACCCCCGTGGACGACATCCTCGTCTACCGCCTCGCTTCGGATCGCTTCCTGCTCTGCGTCAATGCCTCCAACGATCGGAAGGATTTCGAGTGGCTGCGCGAGCGCGCGGGGGGGAAGGCGGACGTCCTGCACGTCAGCGCGGACTACGCGCAGATCGCGCTGCAGGGGCCGCTCGCCGCGGAGATCCTCGGGCACGCGACTCCTGCCGCTGTGGCCGGCCTCCCGTCGTTCGCGTTCGTGATGGGTCGCGTGGCGGGTCACGAGTCGCTGATCTCCCGCACCGGATACACCGGGGAGGATGGCTTCGAGATCTACTGCAAGCCCGCCGCGGCGGCCTCGATCTGGGAGGCTCTCGTGCAGGCGGGAAAGCCCCAGGGGCTCGAGCCTGCGGGGCTGGGGGCCCGCGATACGCTGAGGCTGGAGGCGTCCCTGGCGCTCTACGGAAACGACATCGACGACACGACGACGCTCTTCGAGGCCGGGCTCGACTTCATCGTGCGCCTCGAGAAGGGGGATTTCCTCGGCCGCGACGCTTTGCGCGCGCAGAAGCAGCAGGGGATCGCAAGGCGGCTTACGGGGTTCGAGATGCTCGACCGCGGCATCGCGCGCCACGGCTATCCTGCCAGCGTCGATGGGGAGCCGTCCGGCGTCGTCTGCAGCGGCACCTACGCGCCGTTCCTCCGGAAGAACATCGGAATGGTCTATCTTCCGACAAAGCGGGCGGTCGAGGGTCAGGAGTTCGACATCACGATCAGGGCGAAGCCGGTGCGCGCCCGCGTCGTGAAGATGCCCTTCTACAGACGAATCAGACGGCCGCAGCAATCATGATGACGCGCGGCATGATCGGAGCGACGTATGTACCCCGATAATCTCAAGTACACGAAGGACCACGAGTGGATCCAGGTCAAGGGGGACACGGGGATCGTCGGTGTCACCTTCTTCGCCCAGAAGGAGCTCGGCGATGTCGTTTTCGTGGAGCTCCCCGAAGTCGGTCGTCGCGTGAAGGCCGGCGAAGAGTTCGGGACGATCGAATCGGTGAAGGCAGTCTCGGAAATCTACAGCCCCGTATCGGGCGAGGTGCTCGAGGTCAACGGCGCGCTGCGCGACCATCCGGAGACGGTGAACCAGGATCCATACGCCGGCGGCTGGATCCTGAAGCTGAAGTTGTCGGCGCCGGAAGAAGTCACAGGGCTGATGGACGCGGCCGCCTACCGGAGCCTCGTGGACTCGGGCGGGCATTGAGAGCCGGTCGCCAGCGCCACGACCCCCAATAACTTATGACCGATGTCATGAGGTTCCTCCCCCAGGGCGAAGACGACCTGCGCCGGATGCTCGAGACGGTCGGCGTCTCCGCGGTTTCGGAGCTGTTCGCGTCCATCCCCGCGCGGCTGCGGCTGCCGAGCCCGCCAGATCTCCCACCGCGCCAGTCGGAGATGGAGCTGCGGCGGACCATGGGGAGCATGGCGTCGCGCAACGCCACGCCGGCGACGCACGCCTGGTTCCTGGGGGCCGGGGCCTACAACCACTATGTCCCCGCGGCCGTCGGGCAGCTTCTCCTGCGTTCGGAGTTCTACACCTCATACACGCCGTATCAGCCCGAGATCAGCCAGGGGACTCTGCAGGCCATCTTCGAGTACCAGAGTCTCATGGCGTCCCTGACCGAGCTGGACGTTTCCAATGCATCGCTCTACGACGGCGCCTCCGCCGCGGCCGAGGGTGTCCTCCTCGCCCACCGCGCGACGCGCAAGAAGCGCGTGCTGCTCGCCGACGGTCTGCACCCGAACTACCGCCGCGTCGTGAAGACCTACGTACAGCACCTCGGGCTGGAGATCGTCCCCATCCCGGTGGGCGCCGACGGCCGCACCGACCTGGATGCGCTCGCGCGGCTGCGCGATGGCGATACGGCGATCGTCGTGCTCCAGAGCCCGAACATCTTCGGCTGCATCGAGGACGTGAAGCAGGCGGTCGGCATCGCCAGGCAGGTCGGCGCGCTGGTTCAGGTCGTGGTGACGGAAGCGCTCTCCATGGGATTGCTCCACGGCCCGGGCCACTGGGGCGCGGACATCGCGGCGGGGGAGGGACAGTCTCTCGGTTGTCCGCTTCAGTTCGGCGGGCCGTACCTCGGTTTCATGGTCGCGCGCGAAGCCCTGACGCGCCAGATGCCGGGACGGCTCGTGGGAGCGACCGTCGACGTGGACGGGCGGCAGGCGTACGTCCTGACGCTGGTGACGCGTGAGCAGCACATCCGCAGGGAGAAGGCCACCTCCAACATCTGCACGAATCAGGGGCTTCTGGCCCTGGCCGCGACGATCCAGATGTGCCTGCTGGGAAAGGCCGGGATGCGCGAGGTCGCCGAGCAGAATCACAGCAAGGCGGTCTGGGCGCGCGATCTCCTGGCGAAGATTGAGGGATGTCGCCCCCGGTTCAGCGCGCCGATCTTCAACGAGTTCGTGCTCGACATGCCGGCGGATGCGTCGGACGTGAGCGACGGTCTGCTCGCGCGCGGCATCGTCGGGGGGCTTCCGCTCGCCGTCATCGACGAGACGATGTCGCGCTCCATGCTCTTCTGCGTGACCGAGATGAACACGCGCGAGGAGATCGAGAAGCTCGCGGCTTCGCTCCAGGAAATCCTCGCATGACCGACAAGCCTGCCGCGCCGGCACCGTCGTCCCCGTCGCGCGATCGGGGCGCCGGAACGCGTGGCCTCACGCGGCTGGAGAAGGCGATCTTCGAGATGGGCTCCGCGGGACGGCGGGGCTACTCGCTGCCGCCGCTCGACGTCCCCGCCGCCGACGTCTCCGACCTCGGGCCCGCGGTCCGCACCGAGGTCGCGGACTTCCCGGAGGTGAGCGAGGTGGACGTCGTGCGCCACTTCGTGCGTCTCTCGCGTCTCAACTACGCGGTGGACATGGGGCTCTATCCGCTGGGTTCGTGCACGATGAAGTACAACCCGAAGATCAACGAGGAAGTCGCCCGCATCGACGGCTTCGCGCGCATCCATCCCATGCAGTCCGAAAAGAGCGTCCAGGGGGCCCTGGCCCTCATGCACGAGCTCGACGTGCTGCTGCGCTCCATCACGGGGATGCACCGCTTCACGCTCCAGCCCGCGGCGGGCGCCCAGGGTGAGATGGTCGGCGTGATGATGGCGCGCGCGCATCTGACACGGCGCGGGGATCCCCGTTCCATCGTCCTGATCCCCGATTCGGCGCACGGGACCAACCCCGCCTCCGCGCATCTGGCGGGGTACCGCGTGGAGGAGATCGCCTCGAACGACCGGGGGTGCGTGGATGTCGAGGCGCTCGCGCGCCGTATGGGGCCCGATGTCGCGGCGCTGATGCTCACCAACCCCAATACCCTGGGGATCTTCGAGAGGGACATCGAAGCGATATGCGCGATCGTTCACGAGAAGGGGGGCCTCGTCTACATGGACGGGGCGAACATGAACGCGCTGGTCGGCGTGGCGCGCCCCGGGGACATGGGGGTGGACATTCTGCACCTGAATCTGCACAAGACCTTCTCCACTCCGCACGGTGGGGGCGGACCCGGGAGCGGACCCGTGGGCGTCGTCCGGGCGCTCGAGCCCTACCTGCCGGTCCCGACGATCGAGGGGGGCGCTGCGGAATTCCGGCTCGATTGGAATCGTCCCGATTCGATCGGGAAGGTCACGACGTTCCTCGGGAACTTCGGGATGCACGTCCGCGCCTACTGCTACATCATGTCGCTCGGGGCGGCCGGCCTGCGGATGGCGACGGAGCGGGCGGTGCTGAACGCCAACTATCTCCGGGCGCGGCTCAGGGACACCTACAGGCTTCCGTACGACCAGCCCACCCTGCACGAGGTCATCCTCGACGACTCGCGGCAAAAGGGGACGGGGATCACGACCCTGGACATCGCCAAGCGGCTGATGGACTACGGATTCCATCCGCCGACGATCTACTTCCCGCTGGTGGTCCCCGGGGCGATCATGGTGGAGCCGACGGAGACCGAGCCTCTGGAGGAGCTGGATCGTTTCGTGGATGCGATGAAGAGCATCGATCGCGAAGCGCGCGAGAACCCCGAGCTCGTGCACACGGCGCCCCACGCCACCCCGGTGCGCAGGCTCGACGAGGCGGGCGCGGCGAGGCGCCCCGTTCTCCGCTACAAGCGCGGTGGCTGACCCGTTCGTCCCCGGTCAGGATCGCGGCGGTGCTCCGAGAAGGCGAAAGACGATCTCCATGGGAAGCCCCACGACGTTGGTCCATGAGCCGCGGATCTCCGTCACGAAGATCGAAGCCGCGTTCTGGATCCCGTAGGCGCCCGCCTTGTCGGCGGGGTCGCCGCTCGCCACGTACCTCTCGATCTCCCAGCGCGACAGTCTGCGGAACGTCACGCGTGTGATGGCGCGCGCTGAACGGATCGTCTTCGGCGCGCCGGCGGTCATGAGCGCCACGCCCGTGATGACGCGATGGGTCCGTCCGGAGAGCAGGCGGAGCATGCGCCGCGCTTCGCGGGCATCGTGCGGCTTGCCGAGAATGCTCCGCCCGATCGTCACGATGGTGTCGGCCGCAAGCACGCGCGCGGGGACCCCCGGGAGGCACCTCATGGCGACGTCTGCCGCCTTCTCGCACGCGAGCTGCTCCGCGTGCGCCGCGGCCGAAGCCGCCCGCATCTCGGATTCGGAGACCTCGGGGACGCGGACGATGAAGCTGTATCCGGCGGCGCGCAGGAGATCCGCCCTGCGCGGCGAACCGGAGGCAAGCACGAGCCTGGGGGATTGTCGGCGCCGCGGTCCGGGCTTTGCGGCCGGAACAGTCCGGCTCAGAAGCCGACCTTGGGCTGTTCGGGCTGCTGCGTGTTCGTCACGACGGAAGCTCCTTCCCTGGTGGATGTCGCCGTGCGTTGGGTGCGGACCGCTGCGATCATAGCCGGTCTTGCGACCGGCCGATCCACTCCGTATAATGACCGGCCGCTCCGTATAATGACCGGCCGCGGGAGTTCCCCATCGAACAATTCACCGGAGCACGCAGCGCGTGACGGCCTCGCGTTTTGTAAGACTCGTCTCCGCCCTGATCGCAGCGACGCTCCTCGCGCTTCCAGGGGGGGCGGTCCTCTCCGCGAGAGAGCCCGTCAGGACCCCCGCTGGCGCCACGACCGAGCCTTCCCATCCCCCTTCCCATCCTGTGGATCCCAACGATCCTGACGAGGGGCCGGAGCCCACGGGTGATCTCGTGGCCGGCGGCGAGGCTCCGGATGTCGTCCTGCTGGCCACGGGAGGGGTGGCGGGATACGTCGAGCCGTGCGGCTGCCCGAAGAACCCGGCAGGGGGGCTCGCCCGCCGGGCCGGGTACCAGGAGCTCTTCTCGCGGCGCTACCCGGGAACTCCGGTGGTGCTGCTCGACACGGGAGACTTCGCCGGCGATCCCGATGAGGCCGGAGCGGTGAAGACGCAGAACCTCCTCACGGGAATGGCGATGATGGGCTATGCCGTCGTGAACGTCGGAGAGCGCGAGCTTGCGACCGGAGTGCCGGGCTTCCTCGATGCGATCCGCGACCAGAAGGTCATTTACATCAGCTCCAGTTTCGTGGATCGTGACCGGGAAGAGCCGCTCTTCGCGCCCTTCGCGATCAAGCAGTACACGACCCCATCGGGCCGGACCGTCCGGCTGGGTTTCATCGGGCTGAGTGCGTTCAACTCATCCTTCGTTCGCGACAAGGGGGATGGGGGCGTCGTCGTCACCCTCCCTCCCGCCGAGGCGCTGGCGAGGACGCTCCCGAAGGTGCGCCCGAATGCCGATGTCGTCGTGCTGCTCGCCTCCCTGAGCGTGCGGGAGCTTTCGACCCTGCTGAACGGCACGCGCGGCGTGGATCTCGCGCTCGCGGCGCATGGCACGCGCATGTCACCGGGTGGGACGCTCGAGTCCATTGCCGGCGTGCCGACGTTCTATTCGGGCGAGCAGGGGAAGAGGATGGGTGAGGTCCGGGTCTTTCTCGACGATGGGGGGGGATCCTCGCGTGCCGAGGGGCATCATGTCTGGCTGACCCGCCGCTACCCCGCCATTCCCGCGTTGCAGACGCTCATCGACACCACCATCGCGCGCGTCAACGACATCAATCGCGCCAGGGCGGCTCGGCAGACAGCCCCCGCCGTGGAGCGCGGGACGCCCCAGGCAGGACAACGGCGCTTCCTCACCGCCGAGGCGTGCCGCGGCTGCCACGCGGTCGAGTACGAGGTCTGGAGCAAGAGCGCGCATGCGCACGCCTTCAAGACCCTCATCGACGCCAACCAGGACTTCAACAACGAGTGCGTGACCTGCCACGTCACCGGGTTCAACACGGCGACCGGGTTCATCAATGCGCGGCGCACGCCGGACCTTACCAACGTCCAGTGCGAGTCGTGCCATGGAGACGCGACGGACCACGTGGCCGACCTGCAGAAACCGTACGGTGACGTCCCCCCACGCCAGTGCTTCACCTGCCATACCAAAGAGAACAGTCCCGACTTTGTCTTTTTCCCCTATTGGGACTTAATCAAGCACTGACGCGGGTTTTCTTGACACCCCCCGGCGGGCGCACAATAATCGACTCGAGATGGTTGTGAGCCGCATCATGGCCCTGGACGTCGGTGAAGCCAGAGTCGGCGTCGCCATCAGCGACGCGCTGGGATTCTCGGCGCAGCCGATAGCGACGATCCGGCGCGCCGGACTCGCGCCCGACCTGACGAAGGTGGCGGATCTCGTGCGAGAGCATGATGTCGCGACGATCGTCGTGGGCCTTCCCTTGAAGCTCGACGGCGAAGCCGGCCCCGCGGCGGCATCGATCCTCACTTTCGTGGAAAAGCTGCAACGAAAGGTGGACATCCCCGTGGTGACATTCGATGAACGCTTCAGCACGGTGCAGGCCGAGCGGGCGCTCCTCGAAGGCAACGTCAGCAGGCGCCGGCGTCGCGACGCGATCGACAAGGTCGCCGCCGCGATCATCCTTCAGGCCTATCTCGACAGCCGCCCGCAGACGGCGCCGTTGGAGGATGGGCCATGAAGCCCGGCCCGGCGTTGCTCGTGGTCGGTGGCGTCGCCTCGATCGTCGTGCTCCTCGTCTGGTCCCTGTGGCAGGTCGGCGAGCCGTGGAAAGGGTTCCCGGAGGATCGCGTCGTGGTGACCATCGAGCCGGGCCGCCCCGCGCGGGCCGCCGCGGCCAGACTTCATGCCGCCGGCGTGATCAGGAATCCCGTCATCTTCCGGATCCTTCTCAGACTGCGCGGGGCTGAGGAGGCCATCCAGGCCGGGGAGTATGAATTCACCGGTCAGGCGTCCCCATCGCAGGTGCTGGATCGCCTGGTGCTGGGAGACGTCCTGAAGCACAGGCTGACCGTGCCCGAGGGATTGCGCCTCCAGGAGATTGCCGCGCTGATCGGGCAGCAGGGATTCGGGCAGCCCGATGCCTTCCTGCGCGCCGCGCAGAGCGTAGCGGTGATCGCCGACATCGACCCTCAGGCGAAGGATCTCGAGGGATACCTCTTCCCCGACACGTACCTCTTCGCGAAGGGAGTGCGCGAGGACAGCATCGTCTCCGCGATGGTCTCGCGGTTCCGCGCCGAGATGACGCCGGTCAGGCGCGGCCGCATGGAGTCGCTGGGGCTCACCGTGAGGCAGACGGTCACACTCGCCTCGCTCATCGAGGAGGAAGCGGGTGCCGAGGACGAGCGGCCGCGGATCGCCGCGGTCTTTCACAACCGTCTGCGCCTTCGGATGCCGCTGCAGTGCGACCCGACGGTCGTCTACGCGCTGATGCGCGACGGGCGCTACCGCGGGGATATCTATCGATCGGATCTGCGCTACAACTCTCCCTACAACACCTACGTCAACGCGGGACTCCCTCCGGGCCCGATCTCCAACCCGGGGCGCGGCTCGCTCGATGCGGCCCTCAGCCCCGCGCGCACCGACGATCTCTTTTTCGTCGTCAACGGGCCCGGCCGGCACGCGTTCTCCACCAACGCGAAGGACCACGAGCGGGCGGTGCAGCGCTACCGGCGCGACCGGGACAGACTCGAAGCGAGCGGCGGTCCGTCAGGCGGGAGCCCATGAGCGCAGACCAGGCTCCGGCGCGCCAGGCCGCACATCCGTTCTGAGACGCACGGCGGGAAACTCATGAAGAGATCCCTGTGGATCATCACGGGCTACGTTCTGTCACTCACGCTCATCGTGGCGTGGTTCCTCCATCGTTTCAAGGGAGGGGAGTACTCGTCGCCCGGCGTGGTGCTGGCGTTCGCCCTGCTCATGATCCCCTACTTCGCCCTGGGGTTCGACCTCGTCGTCGATACGCTGAGAGCCGTCGGACGCTCCAACCGCTCGCGGCTGATCGTCATGGGGCTCATGCTGATCCTCCCCGGCCTCATCGTCCTGCTGAGCAGCGGTGCGCGGATGTCGGCGTCCAACCTCGCCGCCCTGGTGGCGTACGTCAGCCTGCCGATCGCCCTGCTCTCCGGGTGGGGTCAGAAGGGGCCGCGACCTTCCATGGTCGATCTGATCGCCGTTCTCCTGTTGTGGCTGCCGGTGGAGGCCCAACTCTTCGAGAAGATCTGGAACGTGCCGGCCGGGAACCCCTCCTACGTCCTCGCCAAGACCCTCGGGATGGAGCTGGCTCTTTTCTGTTTCGTGGTCGTGAGGAGGCTCGATGGGGTCGGCTACCGGTTCCGCTTCGCCTCTGAGGACGTCACCGTCGGTCTCATCGCGCTCTTTGCGTTCCTGATTCTGGCCGTCCCAACCGCACTGGGGACCGGATTCGTCGCGTTCGACCCGCACTGGAATGGACCTGGGCACTGGGTGCTCATGTCGCTCGGCATCTTCTTCTTCATCGCGCTTCCCGAGGAGGTGCTCTTCCGCGGGCTGATCTTCAACATCCTCCAGCGCACGATCCGCGGCCACGGCCCCTGGCCGGCGCTCGTCATCTCGTCGGTCATCTTCGGCCTCGCGCACCTGAACAACCCGCCAGGGGACTGGCGCTACGTTCTGCTGGCGACGATGGCAGGCATGACCTACGGCTGGGCGTACCTGAGGACCGGAAGTCTTCTCGCGCCCTCGTACGCTCACGCGCTCGTGGACATCATCGGCAGGACGCTCTTCCCTCACAACGGGAGATGATGTCGCGCACGTTTTCTCTTGACGTGACGGCTGCGAAGGCGTAGCATCGCCCCCTCGTTGTTGTTTTGCTGCTTGTTCCTCATCGCCACACCCGAACGGAAAAACCGCCATCGTGAAAGCCGTCGCCAGGAGACCGATCCGCGCCTGGACCTCGCCGCCCACCGGCAGGTTCCAGGAGCTGTCCGAGATAGCGGAGCGACCGGGCGGACTCCTCGCCGAGCGCATCGGCGCCAAGCGTCTCTTGGGCTTCCGCCTCGAGCGCGCGTGGGCCTCGGCCGTGGGAGAACGTGTCCGGGCCGTGACGCGACTGCACGAATGCCGCGATCGAACGCTGATCGTGGACGTCAGCGACGCCGCATGGAAGCGCGAGCTGGAGAAGCTCCAGCACGTGATCCTGGCCCGGCTCACCGAAAACCTCCCCGAACGGCCCCTTGCGGCGATCTCCTTCCGTCTGAGGCCGGCGCGATGGGCCGTAGCGAGCGCCGCGCGCCCTGCCCCCGCAGCCGTCGTGCCCGGCCCCCCGGAGGCGAAAGACGCTGCCAGCGACGACGCGCCCCCGGGTGCGCTGGACGATCGTCTGCGTCGCGTCATGAGCCGCTATCTCTCGCGCCGGACAGTCGTCGAGTAGCCATCTGCGGCTTCATCGCTTCAGGTTGACACGCTCATGGGCGTTTGCTATCGATCACGTCCGACCGTACCGCGCGCCGGATCAACCGGCGGCGTCCTGCGGATCCAAAGCGCCGCGTCCATCCACACCAGAATCCCGTCCCAGCGAGTGATGCGGTCAATCACGCCATGATCGAAGTCGACCATCTGACCAAGCAGTTCGGCGGGCGCACCGCCGTGCGCGACGTCTCTTTCCGCGTGAACAAGGGGGAGATCCTGGGGTTCCTCGGGCCCAATGGCGCGGGGAAGACGACGACCATGAGAATCCTCACCTGCTACATGCCGGCCACCTCGGGTACGGCCCGCGTGGCGGGATACGATGTCTTCGACGACTCGATGGAGGTCCG
>Ga0137433_1000063_pt1 | contig 53821 bp, 40 predicted proteins | sample EasRivERMZT840_2_FD_102335 | JGI IMG/M metagenome (GOLD analysis project Ga0137433, IMG submission 102335) | Soil microbial communities from meander-bound floodplain in the East River, Colorado, USA - East River MetaG ERMZT840_2 | ecosystem: Environmental > Terrestrial > Soil > Floodplain ...
CGGCGACGGTGCGCAGGATCGCGGGCGCGGGCCCAACCCGCGACGCCGGATCGAGGAGACTCAGCATGTTCTTGACGTCCGCGTGCAGGCGATCGATCCCATCGCGGTCGGCCTTGTTCAGGACGAAGATGTCGGGGATCTCCATGATCCCCGCCTTGATCGTCTGGATGTCGTCTCCCATCCCCGGCACCAGGACCAGCACGACGACGTCGGCGACGCGCACGACGTCCACTTCGTCCTGCCCCACCCCCACCGTCTCGAGGATCACCGTCTGGTATCCCGCGGCGTCCATGAGATCCGCCGCGTCCACGGTCGCCCGCGCCAGCCCGCCGAACTGTCCCCGCGTGGCCATCGAGCGGATGAACACCCCCTCGTCGGTGCTGTGGCGCTGCATCCTCACGCGATCGCCCAGGACCGCGCCGCCGGAGAAGGCGCTCGACGGATCCACCGCGACGATGCCTACGCGGCGCCCGGCGCCCCTGAGCGATTCGGTCAGCCCGTCCACCAGCGTGCTCTTCCCGGCCCCGGGGGGGCCGGTGATCCCGATGATCGGGGCCTTCCCCGAACGCGGGTAGATCGATCGGATGATCTCGCGCGCCTCGGGGAGCCTGTCCTCGATGATGGAGATGGCGCGGGCCAGCGCGCGCGTCTCACCGGCGAGCAGCCGCCGTGTGAGGTCCTCGACGTCGTTCACGACGCATCCAGCAGGTGCCTCGCGATCACCAGCCGCTGGATCTCGGAGGTCCCCTCGCCAATCGTGCACAGCTTGGCGTCCCTGAAGAATTTCTCCACCGGATAGTCCTTGGTGTAGCCGTAGCCCCCCAGGATCTGCACGGCGTTGTCGGTCACGCGCATGGCGGTCTCCGACGCGTAGAGCTTGGCCATGGCGGAGTACTGGCCGACGCGTTCCTTCCCCTCGTCCTCGATGGATGCCGCGCGCCAGATCAGCAGGCGCGAGGCATCGATCTTCATTGCCATGTCGGCGAGCATGAAGCGGATCGCCTGGAAGGAGGCGATCGGTTTGTCGAACTGCCTGCGCTGCTTGGCGTACGCCAGGGCGGCCTCGTAGGCCCCCTGTGCCGTGCCCAGGGCGAGGGCCGCGATGGCGATGCGCCCCCGGTCGAGGATCTCCAGCGCGTTGACGAAGCCCATCCCCTCCGCGCCCACCAGGTGCGACGCGGGGACGCGGCAGTCCTCCATGATCACCTCGGCGGTGTCGGAGGCCCGCATCCCCATCTTGTCCTCCACCTTGCCGTGGCGGAAACCGGGCATCCCCTTCTCGAGGAGGAACGCCGAGATCCCCTTCTTGCCGCGCGAGGCATCGGTCACGCAGAAGACGATGCAGACGCGCCCGACCGACCCGTGCGTCGCGAATGTCTTGGCGCCGTTGAGGACCCAGCCGTCACCGTCGCGCGCGGCGCGGCTGCGCGTCCCGCCGGCGTCCGAGCCGGCGGTGGGCTCGGTGAGCGACCATGCGCCCAGGAACTCGCCGCGCGCCAGAGGCCTCAGGTACTTCTGCTTGAGCTCCTCGGAGCCGAAGCGCAGTATGTGTCCGGAGCACAGGCCATTGTGGGCCGCAACCCCCAGGGCGATGGCAGGATCGACGCGCGCGATCTCCTCGATGATGACGGCGTAGTCGAGGAACGACATCTCCGCCCCGTCGTACTTCTCCGGGACGGTGATCCCCAGGTACCCTACAGCCCCGATCTTCTTGAACAGATCGTGGGGGAACTCCACCCCCTCATCGAGACGCCGGACGTGCGGCTTCAGCTCCGATTCGGCGAACTCTCTGACGATGCGTCGCAGCGCGGCGCGTTCCTGGGGCTCGATGAAGTCCAAGGGAAATCTCCGGTGAAAACCGCAAGTCGGGGGAAGCGAAAACGCGGGCCGAGCTCCTTCGCAACGAGAAGGCTCAAGGAGCAGGAGACAGGCACTCAGGGATCACATCGATGATCCTCGTCACTGGAGTCGGGTCCATATTCCCCCATCTGTCTGTCACTTTGAACGTAACGGTGCAAGTGACACCACCCACCCAGATACTGCCGCTCCACATCCTGCAAACCAATGCAGTACTGGTCGCTTCCGTCGAATCTCACATAGCAGGTCTTTGCCTCGGCAATTGGTACATAGGCCAGGATCAGCAGAGCCAGAATTGGGAGAGCTAGCCCTCTCATTCATTCCTCCACGCAGGCCGAGCGGCGAGTGACCGTGCGTGCGGTGCACGACCATATCACGGTTCGTGTCCCTGTATAGTGAGGTTGTCGTTACAAGCCGTGCTATGCCGATCGAGAGAAACAAGGCCGATGGTATGGCCTTGATCAACTCGAAGGACATCGAGGCATGCAGTGAGCGTATCGCGCTGATACTAAATGAGTTATGCCATGATTCGCTTCATCGTCTTTCGACATGTCCACGAAATGAGCGGACCATTAGTGGACTTGCGCCCTATTAAGCCCATGAAACGCCTCGCCCTAGTTATCTCCTGCCTGGTATTCGCCCACGCGAGCCTGGCGGGCTCGACACTGACCTTCGAGGAGCGCGTCCAGGCTCAGTTGGTCTTGGACCGCCTACGCTACCGCCACCAGGTCGGTACGAGACAGCCGTTCGAAGCTGCGGTGCCGCGTTCGGTCATCGAGAAGAAGGTCCTCACGTCCCTCAAGGAATCGGTGGCCCTGGAGGAATATTGGGGGACGCCGATCACCGAGGAGGCGCTGCGGCAAGAGCTTAAGCGGATCGAAGCCAGCACGCTCGATCCGGCCCGGCTCCGCGAGGTATACGCGGCATTCGACTACGATCCGCAACTCGTCCTCGAGACCCTCGCCCGGGTTTCGCTAGTGGAGCGGTTGACGCGCAACTTCTACGCGTTCGACGAGAGAATCCACGGCAGGACGCGCAGGGAAGCAGAGGAGCTGGAGGCCGGGCTCCTCAGCGGAGCGATTGACCCCCGCCGGGAGCACCCACGACGGAGCGTTGTCGAGCTGAACCCAGAGGAGGCGCCGGACGCTTATCTTGATGCGAAGCGCCGGTGGTCTCCAGCCGCAAGCTCCACAGACGCGCAGAATTCGCAGCGTGCGGGTTATTCCGGGCTGCGGGCGGAGGCGGGGCAGGTCGCCGGCTCGAATCGCCCACTCGTCGAGAAGCGCGATGCATTCGTCGTGCAGAGGGTGCTCCCCGGGGAATCCGGCTCGTCAAAGCTGGTTACCCACACCGTGCCCAAGAGACCTTGGGAGTCGTGGTGGAGCGAGATGGAGAATCGGTTTCCCGCATCGCGCGGCCGCACAGTCGTCCAACCACGCTTTTCGCCGCAAGTGCGTGATGAGGATCGTCTTTACGCGCGGATACAGGCCAGAAGCCCTCTCGCCACCTGCCGGCCGGACGATACCTGGGATACGACACCCTTCGATTCAATCCCGCGCTCTTTGGCTGGACACAACGCCGTATGGACGGGAACAGAGATGATCGTCTGGGCCGACAAGCGCCTGGGAGGATTCAGGTACAACCCTCTCACCGACACGTGGAGGACGATGTCCACCCTCGGAGCCCCTGAGCCCGACCCCGATCCTCTCGCTATCACACCCTGGTTGGAAGAACCGATGACCGCTGCAGTGTGGTCGGGTCGCGAAATGATCGTGTGGGATGGTTTCAACGTCAGGGGTGGCCGTTACGACCCTGACACAGACACCTGGAGACAGATGGCTACGGCAGGGGCGCCGTCGTGGAGAACTCATTACTCGTCCATCTGGACAGGCACGGAGATGATCGTCTGGGGGGGAGGTGGACCCGACGGTGTCCTGAATACAGGAGCGCGCTACGATCCCGTCTCTGACAGTTGGCGCCCGATGAGCTGGTTGGGAGCGCCAGCTCCTCGCGCCGGCGCAGCGGTGCTCTGGACAGGCGACAAAGTGATTGTCTGGGGTGGCTGGCCCTCACCGCAAGCGGACGGCGGGGCCTTCTATGATCCTGTCACAGACTTGTGGTCTGCCATGTCCACGACTGGAGCATTTCCTGGAGGATTCTGGCCTTCTGCCGTATGGGCACACGATCAGATGTTCGTCATGCGGAATACTTGTGACCCCAGATCGCGCCGATACGATCGCGAAACGGACACATGGAGTTCATTCTCGTATCTCGATCCGGTCTGGGGATGCGTGGATTCAACGTCGAGGGTGTGGACCGGGAGCAAGCTGATCTTCTGGGATGCCGAGAACTCAAGGGGGGCAAGCTACGATCCCGCGTCTGATCGCTGGAGTTTCATGTCCAACACCAATGCCCCTTCGCAGCGCCATATCCCTTCGGCTGTCTGGACAGAGGAACTGATGATCGTCTGGGGTGGAGACGCAGGGAGCAGCGGAGGGCGGTACGATCCGGAGACCGATTCGTGGACGCCGACCGCGACGTCCGCTGGTCCCGAGGAACGCCTGCATCATGCGGCCCTCTGGACAGGCAACGAGATGATCGTGTGGGGCGGCGGAAATCTGGCTTCGCAAGCCACTCCCGGCGGTGCTCGATACGACGTACTCACAGGCCAGTGGAGGACCATCTCCATGACGAGCGCGTCGAGCTGGCCGCGCGGCCCGATTCTCTGGACCGGAGAGGAGTTGATTGCCTGGGCGGGAAACAACCCTGAAGGGTGGCGCTACGATCCCATCGCCGATTCCTGGCGACCGATGTCCAGCGCGAATGCGCCTCCTCAGGAAGGCGGCTACAAGATGACATGGACCGGCACGGATCTGATTCTGTGGGGCGGGTGGTTCGATCCCTACGACGACCCGGAGGACTGGCTCCCCGTGTATCCGCGCGACGGGGGTATCTACAACCCTGCGACCGACTCCTGGAGGACGATGTCCACATCTGATGCGCCGCCGGGGAGGCTCGATCCGGCGACCGTGTGGACGGGTGAAGATCTGATCGTATGGGGCGGCGACTACTGCTACGGGGGCTACTGCTCAGGCAACCAGGGAGGAGGACGCTACAACCCGCTCACGAACACGTGGAAAGCCATGAGCCATGCGGATAGCGGCCCCGCCACCGCGGCACGATGGGGAGCAGTGTGGACTGCACGGGAGATGTTCCTTCTGCACCCGTATTGGAGTTACATGTTGACGTATGACCAGACGGCCGATTCCTGGGGGTCAGCGAAGACCCCTGACTTTCTCTGGGACGGGCCGATCGTCTGGACAGGCGAAGAGATCGTCGTGGCCGGTGGGTTCACAGGCGGTCGGTTCAGCCCCGCGACGGGTGAATGGATCACGCTCAGCTCGAAGGGCACACCCCTGCCGCGCGGAACGAGCACCGCCGTGTGGACGGGCAATTCAATGATCGTCTGGGGAGGAGTCGTGTCTGCTCCGGAAGACACGGCAACGAAGACCGGTGGCGTCTATTACCTTGGCGTGGACCTGGATGACGACGGGTTCACGGCCTGTCAGGGCGACTGCGACGACGGGAACGCCGCCATCAGTCCGGTCGGTTTGGAGATGCCGGGGGATCTGATCGACGAGGACTGCGACGGCATCCTGGCGTGCCCTCCTCCCGATACTGGTAGCCAAGTACGCCAGCACATGCGGTGCGTTGCCGCGGAGTGTCGCAGATTGGCGAGGAGCGGTGCTGTGGATGAGCACGAATGCGTCGGTCGTATCAGTCAGACAATTGCTGCCCTGAGATGCGGCGACGGCAGGCGCAGCCGTCAGGAGGTCTGCGACGGTTCCGATCTGGGAGGAGCGACCTGCGAAACTCTGGGGCTCGAGGGCGGCACGCTTGCCTGTAGCGGCTCCTGCGATGGGTACGACATGTCGGGCTGTATGTCCGACTGCGGAGACAGCACCGTTTCTGGCCCGGAGGTGTGCGACGGGGTCAACACGTTGGGAGAGAGCTGCTCGAGTCAGGGGTTCGATTCCGGCACGCTGTCCTGCACCGCGTCGTGCAGGAATCTCGATTCATCGAGCTGCTCGACGGCATGCGGCGATGGGCTCGCTCGCGGGCACGAAGTCTGCGACGAGGGCGACTTCCGAGGCAAGACCTGCTCCAGCTTCGGATTCGATGGAGGGACGCTCTCGTGCACCGAATCCTGCGGCCGGGTCGACCTGTCAGGCTGCACGACGGTGTGCGGCGACGGAGCGCGGCGCGGATTCGAGCTGTGCGACGGGGAAGATCTCGGGGGGATCTCATGCAGGTACCGGGGATACCAGAGGGGTGCACTGGGCTGCAACGAGACCTGCGACGCCTTTGACGTCTCGGAATGTCTGCCGTGAGACTCAAGACAATGCCGCGCTCTTCGCGATGGCCTCGACGGCCGCCGGGATCTGCTGCGGCGCAACGTCGCGGTGCGTGACGAAGCGGAGGCGATTCTCACCGTAGGCGTTGCAGAGAAGCCCACGCTCCTTCAAAGCGCCGCGCACTTTCTCGTGGCGCCCCTGGGGGCCCTTCACTGTCACGTAGACCATGTTGGTCGAGGGCTCGGGGATCGACGGCTCGATCCCGGGAATCCCCTTCAGACCGTCGTACAGCGACCTGGCAGTCGCGTGGTCCTCGGCCAGCCGCTCGCGCATGGTGTCCAGCGCCACCAGCCCCGCCGCGGCGAGCACCCCCGCCTGGCGCATCCCGCCTCCCAGCCGGCGCCGCCAGCGGCGCGCCTCGGCGATGAGATCGCGAGGACCCGTCAGCAGCGACCCGACGGGGGCGCAGAGCCCCTTGGAGAGGCAGAACATGGCGGTGTCGGCGTGCTGCGCGATGTCGGATGCCGGCACCCCCAGAGCAACGGCGGCGTTGAAGATGCGCGCGCCGTCCAGGTGGATGGGAACCCCGCGCCGGCGCGCCAGCGCGGCGATCTCCTTCATGTTCGCCACGGGGGTGACGGCGCCCCCGGCCATGTTGTGCGTATTCTCGATCACGAGCGCGCCCGGGCGCGCCAGTTCGGCTCCGTCGGGACGCAGGGCGCGCTCGACGATTGCAGCCGTCATCACGCCGTCGGGAGCGGGCGCGTAGCGCGGCATGCATCCCGAGATCACCGCCATCGCCGCAAGCTCGTGCTCCACGACGTGCGAGCGCGGCTCGCAGATCACCTCGCTCCCCCGATCGGCGTGCACCGCGATGGCGATCTCGTTGGCCATCATCCCGGACGGCGTGAACAGCGCCGCCTCCTTCCCCAGAAGCGCGGCGGCCTTCTCCTCCAGCCGGTTGACCGTGGGGTCCTCGCCGTAGGCGTCGTCCCCCACTTCGGCCTCGGCCATGGCCGCGCGCATCGCCGCGGTGGGACGCGTCACGGTGTCGCTGCGCAGATCGATCACGTCAGCCTCGCGAAGATCTCGTTGGAGAGCAGGCGCCCGCGCCCGGTCAGGATCAGGCGGCCGCCGGCGGCATGGACCAGCGGCTCGAGCCCCGTCCCCGACAGCGCCTCCTCCACGAGCGCCGCCGCATCGTACCCCCATCGCGCGCGGAATTCATCAACGCCGACGCCGGCCGTGAGACGCAGGTTCAGGACCAGGGCCTCGCGCGCGCAGGCTAGAGGATCGCCGAGCGACTGGTCGATCGGCGGCGCCGCGGCGCGCACGTCATCCCGCCACCGGGCGAGGTCCGCGGGGCGCGCCCCCCTGCGCCCCCCCACGTACGAGCAGGCCGAAGGCCCCGCCGCGAACCACGGAAGCGACAGCCAGTACTTCATGTTGTGACGCGAGGCGAAGCCCGGGCGGCAGAAGTTGGCGATTTCGTATTGCACGTAGCCGTTCTCCCCGAGCCGGCGGCAGGCGTCGTCGTACATGCCGATCACCTCGTCTTCGGCCGTGTGATGTGCGCGCCCCTCGCGCAGCGCGCGCGACAGCGGGGTCAGCTTGAGCGATTCCTCCGTCTCGAGCAGGTAGACCGAGACGTGCTCCGGCGCCAGCGCAAGCAAACGCGTCAGACCGTGGGCGAACGAGGCACGCGTCTCGCCAGGCAGCCCGGCGATGAGATCGATGCTCAGGTTCGAAAACCCCGCGGCGCGCGCGGCGGCGAACGCCTCCGAAGCCTCGCCGGCGGTGTAGCTGCGCCCGCGGGGACGCAGCACCGCGTCGTCGAAGGACTGGAACCCGAGGCTGAGCCGCGTCACCCCCGCCGCGCGCCAGGCCTCGGCGGCCTGCCGTGTCACCGTCTCGGGGTTCGCCTCGAGGGTCACCTCGGCATCGTCCGTCAGCGCGACCAGACGCCGGCAGACGGCGAGGAACCCGCCGAGGGCCGACGGATCCACCAGAGAGGGGGTTCCGCCGCCAAGGTAGACGGTGTCGGCCGGCGGGCGGACGGCTCCTCCCGACAGCACCGAAAGCTCCAGATCGCGCGCCAGGTCGGAGAAGAAATCGATCGCCGCAGGGTCGACGCCGATCGCGACGAAGAAGTCGCAGTAGTCGCAGCGCCGCGCGCAAAAGGGGATGTGGGCGTAGATGCCGTGCGCTGTCGCCGGCGGCGCGCCGATTGCGGCGGGATCACACCCTCCCGGCGGGGTCACACCGTCCCGAAGGAGTCGCTCGGCACCCACCCGTTCAGGCCGTTGTCGATGCTGATCCAGGCCCAGGAGCCCTGCACTCTCAGCACCCGCATCGTGAGCCCCTCGTGGACGGTGAAGAGACTCGGATGATCGTCGCCCGGGCCGCTGCGCACGTCGACGCGCTCGGCCAGGACCACGCCGTGCTGTACGTTCGCGTCGCGCCAGGTCTTGTAGGAGATGGTCCCGGCCACCAGGATGACCGGGAGCCCGACGATGACAACCCCCCACAGGACGACCCGGCGCGCGCGGCCTCTTCCCGTCACGATGGCTGCGGCGATGAGAACCCAGCAGAGGATCCAGAGCCCGGTGAGGAGCATCGCGTCCTGATCGAGGTTCGTGACGCTCAGCGCGCGATCCACGAGGGAGAAGCGCGCGGGATCCTGCGACGCCGTCGTACGGTCGGCCGTCAGCGTCCTGAGGAACGTGAGGTTCTCCTCGATGTCCGGGTCCCCCGGGGCAAGCACTGCGGCCTTCTCGTACTGGAGGATCGCCGGGCCGATCTTCCCCAGCCTGTAGAGCGCGTTGCCGAGGTTGTAGTGCACCTCGGCGGTGACGATGCCCGAGTCGAGGAGCCGGCGGTAGTGATCCGCGGCCGCCTCGAAGTCGGATGCCCGGTAAAGATCGTTGGCCGCTTCGAAGAGGCGCGAAGCCTCCCCGGCGCGTGTGGTCGTCAGCGCGGGCGCCGGGGTCGCCGCGCACGGGACGCTCCCAAGCAGGAGCACGAAGGTCGTGAGGAGCCCGGCACGCTTCACGCCCGCCCCCCGCTCGTCATCTCCCGCTGCAGCCGCGCGATGAGGAGCCCCGCGTCCTCCAGGACTCCTTCCATGGCCTTGGGCGCCGCCTGGTCCGGCGCGAACCGCGCGTAGTCGCAGGCCTCCAGGCGCCGCGCCAGATCGGCGCGCAGCGTCTCGCTTACCCCGCGCTCCGCCAGCAGCTGGGCGATCCTTTGGTGCGTGAGTCCGGAGGCCGACGCGCCCAGCGTGTCGGCGAGATAACCGGTGAGCGCCCGCGCCACCTCCTGATGGAACGCGACGGGCTCCCCCTTGTTCATGAGTGCCCGTGCCGTCTTCAGTCGCCGGCGCGCGAATCCGGGGGCGCGGCGTTGCCTGATCAGCCCCGCGTTGCTCTGCTGGTGGCGCCGGCGGCTGACCGCGAGGAGCAGTCCCGCGTTGAGGAGCACGGGGATCGCCATGGCGGCGGCGAACGTGTAGGAGCGATGATAGGGGGCGCTCGCCGACAGCAGCGACGCCGCGGGCTTGATGAACCGGATGTCGCGCCGCGAAGCTACCACCTCGCGCCTGACTGCGGCCGATGGATCTCCCGCCGCGGCCTTGGCGACCTGGATCGGGATCGGATCGCTCTGCTGCTCGACGTAGTCCCGCTTGACGGGATCGAACCATGAGAAGCGGATCGGCGGAATGTCCTGACGCCCCGACAACAGCGGCGTCAGCACGTAGTCCCAAGACTTCTCGCCCGTCACGCGGTCCTCGCGGATCTCGCGATGCTCCGCCACCTTGGGATCGTAGGTCCTGTAGTCGGGGAGCGGCGGCAGCGTCGGCGCCCCCATGACCCTGATGTTGCCCGTCCCCTCCACCTGGACCTGCACGCCGATCGCCTCCCCCACCGTGGTCTCGGTCCTGTCGGCCTTCACGCCGAGGCGGAACTGCCCCACGGCGCCGCTGAACGACGCCGGTCTTCCCGACTCGGGCAGCGGAGCGACGTCGATGGTGATCGGGGTCGTCTGCCGGAAGACCATCCGCGTCGGGGTGAAGAAGAGCGCGTCGAACGGGTCGCGGCTCTTCACCTTCACCGGAAGGCCGAAGGCCGTGCTCTCGATCTTCAGACGCCCCGAGGCGGTTGGGAAGAGCGCCTTCTTCATGAGCACGAACTCGGTGTACTCCTTGCCGTCACGCGTCACCTGCCGCAGCGTTGCTCTCGGATCGACGGGGATTTCCTCGACCCAGAAACCGGTGTAGGAGGGAAGCTGCTGGGGAGACGGGACGTCGGCCAGATCCACCTGCGTTAGGACGCTGTAGGTGACGAGCACCTGCTCACCCAGGTACACACGGTCCCGGCTCACAGTCGATTCCACGATCAGATCGCCTTGAACCTCGCCGGGATCGCCGGGACGCGCCCGCGGCGGCGTCGCGCGGCTGCGCGATGGGGGCGCCGACTGCACCCTCCCTTCGACCACCTCCACATTGATCGGATCGGTCCGGTAGCTGCGGTTGCCGATCTTCACCGTGACGGTGGGGATCGTGAGGGTGCCGCGGCGGCGCGGCATCAGGATGTAGGAATACTGCCGCGACGTCGACGAGCTGGCCTGCCCATTGCGCCAGATCATCGAGGTGGAGCTGCTCACGCTGGGTCCCGCGGCGATGGTGAAATCGGCCATCCCCGAGAGATCGGGCTCCTCCACCAGGCCATCGGTCCGCCCTTCCACGGCGATCGTCAGCGTCAAGGAGTCCGCCTCGCCGATCCGGCGCGCGTCGCTGCGCGCCGTGACGGTCGGTTCGTCCGCTGCGGCGAGGGTCGTGGCCGCGGCAAGCAGGAGGCTCATGAGCAGTGACAGACGCATCACCAGTCCTTCTCGGGACGTTTTTCGGGAGGCCGCACTTTGACCTGATCCTTGGGGGGCTTGTCCAGGTCCTTCATCGCGTCGAGGATCCGCATCGCCTCTTCTTTCGAGAGAGCATCGCGATCCTGGGGGGTTGTCTGCGACTGCTGATCCTGCGGCGGCGACTCGCCTCCCTGCTGTTGCTGCTGCTGATCCTGGGGCTGATCGGGAGGCTTCTGGTCCTGTTTCTGCTGCTGGTTCTGGTCCTGCTGCTGCTGGTCCTGGTCCTGCTGCTGTTGCTGCTGCTTCTGCTTCTGCTGCTCGAGACGGCGCAGCGCCAGCTCCAGGTTCTTCTTGGCATCGCGATCGGCGGAGTCGAGACGCAGCGCTTCCTTGTAGTGCTGGATCGCCTCCTGCCATTGCTCCTGCGCGAAGTGGGCGTTCCCCGCGTTGAAACGCGCCCCCTGCGCGAGGTTCTTCTCCTTCGCCGAGAAGGCCTGCCGGTAGCGCTCGTAGGCTTTCTCGTACTCCCCTTTCCCGTACAGCGCGTTGCCGATGTTCAGGTCCAGCACGGGGGATCCTGGAGCCAGCTTCAGGGCCTGACCGTAGGCCTCGAGCGCCTCGTCGTAGCGTTTCTCGCGGTACAGACGGTTGCCTTTCTCCACCAGGCTCGACGCGGATTCGGCCCATGGATTCTCCTGCACGGCCGCGGCCGTCAGGAGCACCAGAGCGAGAGCACCGAGCCGTCTCATGCCGCCCTCGCCGCGCCGCCGCTGCTCGTGTGCCGCGCGTCTCCAGCCGCGCGCCTGCGTCTTCCGGAGAGGAAGGCCTCCACCGCGAAGACCAGCGCAGCCGCGGCGAGAGGGATCTGGAAGCGCTCCTCGAACTGCGTCGCGAGGCGCGCGTTCATCTCCTTCTCCTCCATGCCGCCGATCGCCTCGGCGATGTGGTCGAGCTCCTCCTCGGCCGCGGTGGCCGGCCAGTACGAGCCGCCGCCGATCTCGGCGATCCGGGAGAGAAGCCCTTCGTCCAGACGCGTCGTCACGACCTTCCCGTCCACATCCTTCCTGTAGTCACCAATGTCCCCCGCGGAAGTTCGCATCGGGATCGGCGCCCCCGTAGTGGTCCCCACGCCGATCGTATGGATGATGATCCCCTGCTCCGCCGCCTCCTTCGCCGCCGCCTCGGCCCCTCGAGGATCGACAGTGTCCTCCCCGTCGGAGAAGAGGACCATGACCTTGTACCGGCGCTCCTCCTTGTTGAACGCCTCCATCCCGGCGCGCAGGGCTTCGGCGAGGGAGCTGCCGGGATAGGAGATCATGTCAGGGGTCAGGGAGTCGAAGAACATGCGCAGCGCATTGTCATCGAGCGTCAGCGGGCAGAGAATGCCGGCCGACCCGGCCCACGCGAGCAGCCCGGTCCTGTCCCCTTCCAGACGCGACAGCAGCCGCATCGCCTCCTCCCGCGATTTCAGCAGGCGGCTCGGCTCCACGTCCTCGGCGAGCATGCTCTCGGAGATGTCGATCCCGAACAGGACGTCCACCCCCTTGCGCGAGACCGGCTCGAGGCTCGCGCCCCACTGCGGCCGCGCCATCGCCACCACGAGGAACAGGATCCCGACGGTGAGGAGCGAAGCCTTGACGACGAGGACTTCCATGGGAGCCGTCAGCGTCAGTCGTCCCGCGAGCTGCGTCCCGAGGAAGCGCGCGAGACCGGCCCTGCGCCGCGCCAGGGTCACCGCCAGAAGGATGGCGACCAAGGGAACGACCGGCAGCAGCCAGAAGGCGGCAGAGTTGGCCCAGCGCATCAGGGGATCCTCATGAGTCGCGTGCCGGAGAGCAGACCGGCGAGCAGCATGACGCCGAAGGCGGGAGTCACGAGCCAGGGGAAGAGCTCGGCGTAGCGGACGTAGTGACGCACCTTCACCTCCGTTGTCTCCATGGTGTCGATCTGCCGGAGGATGCCCGACAAGGAGTCGGGGTCGGTCGCGCGGAAGTACTTCCCTCCCGTGCTCTCGGCCACCCTGGTGAGCGTCTCATCGTCCACGTCCGCTTTCAGATACACGTAACGCTTCCCCAGGAAGGGATCCTGAATGGGGTACGGAGCCTCGCCGCGCGTGCCGATCCCGATCGCGTGAACCTTCACGTCCAGAGTCCTCGCCAGCTCGGCAGCGGTGGTGGGATCGATCTCCCCGCGATTGCTGCGCCCGTCGGTGAGCAGGACGATGACGCGGCTCACAGCGTCGCTGTCGCGCAGCCTGTTGAGCGCCGTGACGAGCCCCATCCCGATCGCCGTCCCTTCGTCCTGTGTCGCCATCTCGGTCTTGTCCACCAGCTCTGAGAGGACCTGGTAGTCGAGCGTCAGAGGGCAGCGCGTGTATCCGCGCCCCGCGAACACCACCAGGCCGATCCGATCGTTCTTGCGCCCCTCGATGAACTGCCGCACCGACTCCTTCGCCACGGCCAGCCGGTTCTTCGGCTTGAAGTCCTCGGCCGCCATGCTGGTGGAGTTGTCCAGCGCCAGCACGATGTCGATGCCGCGCGTGAGAACCTCCTCATGCGACGAGCCCGACTGCGGGCGCGCCAGCGCGACCAGCAGGAGCGTCAACCCCAGGAGCTTCAGCGCGAAGGGGGCGTTCCTCAGGCGCGTCGCCAGCGACGGCCTGATCCCTTCCAGAAGCGCAAGGTCCGGGAAGCAGACGGCGCTCTTGGCCCGCCGGTGGGCGCGCCAGTGCCAGAGGGCGAGCGCCGGGATAAGCGCCAGGCCCGCCAGGATCCACGGTGTCGAGAATCGGATCATGCTGCCGCCACGTCCCGGACGGTCGTACGCCCCGTCTCGATCAACGCCCGGGCCTCCCTCACGGTTTCATCGATCGCGGGGCGCTCCGGCCAATGTTTCGCGAACTTCACGAGATCGCAGCGCACCAGGAACCCATCGGTCCGCTCGATGAGGTCCGACGGCGCCCGGCGCCGGTGCAGGTCGCCCAGGACCTCCTCGCTCGTGCGATCCAGCGCGTCGAAAGCGTGCTGCTCTCCGAGGAACCTCTTGACGATCTCGGCGAGAGCGACATGGAACTCCTTGATCCTCCCCTCCTCGATCATGCGGGAGCCCAGGAGCTTCTCCAGGTCGCGCAGGGCGCGGGCCCAGGCAGGATCGAAGACCGCGGGAGCCGCGCGGGGCGCGGCCACGGGGCGTCGCTTGGCGCGCCACCGTCTCCAGAGGAGGAGAGCGACGATGGCCGCGGCGAGTGCCGCGAGAATGACGAGCAGGAGAAGGGTGAGGTTCGCGGGGATCGTCCAGGGCCCCTTGATGCCGGCCGGCGCCTCCTCGGCATCGTGCAGGACCGATTTCACCGTCACGGTGACCGCCTCCGTCGTCGCGTTCACCACCGCCCCCCCCGGGAGACGGGCCGCCACGGTGAGCGATGGAATCAGGATCGCGCCGGGTGCGAAGGGACGGATGACGACGCGCCACGCGGTGCGCGCCCGGCCTGCCGGCAGAGGAGCGCGCGTGTCTCCCTCCCGCGGCGGCGCGGGTGCGATCTCCTCCAGCGCGAACGAGGTGTCAGGCTCCTGCGCACCGCCCTCTCCCGCCGCTGGCGCCGGCTGCAAAGCTTCGACTTCAGGCGGATCCACCACGGCGCCCGCGGGATGGATCACTTCGAGGATCATCTCCACCGGATCGCCGACGGTGAACTCGCCTCCGGGGGCCAGCAGCCGCGCCGTCACCTGGTCCTGCCCGCCAGACGCTTTGTCCGCCTGCTGCGCCAACGCCGTCGTCGCGACAACCCCGGCGACGACGGTGGCGAGAACGGCCGCACGACTCGCCCTGAGGATGCGGCGCCGGCTCACGCGCGGGCCCTCCGCGCGCGCGCTTCGAAGAATCTGACCAGCGGAATGTCGTAGGGACGGGCGGTGGAGAGCTCGATGAAGTCCACTCCCAGCTTGCGGAACATCTTCCTGCGCTCCTCGCAGCGGGCCGCGGCGCGCGCGGCGTAGGCCGCGCGCAGACGCCGGTCGGAGGTGTCGACGACCAGCGACCGTCCGGTCTCGGCGTCCTCCAGCTCCACCAGCCCGACGGCCGGGAGGGTCTCCTCGCGCGGGTCGTCGATCGGGATGGCGATCAGATCGTGCTTCTGCGCCGCCCGGCTGAGCCGGCGCTCGTATCCCGAAGCCATGAAATCGGAGATCAGGAACATCACCGAGCGCTTGCGGAAGACATGCATCGCGTAGTCGAGCGCCAGGCCGATGTCGGTCCCCCGGGATCCCGCGGTCCCGTAGAGCAGCTCGCGGATGACGCGCAGGACGTGCGTGCGCCCCTTCTTCGGGGGGACGTATTTCTCGATGCCGCTGGTGAACTTCAGCAAGCCGACCCGGTCGTTGTTCTTGATCGCGGAGAAGGCCAGGAGCGCCGAGACCTCCGCGGTGAGATCCCCCTTGACCCTCGCGCCTGAGCCGAAATCCCCCGAGCCAGAGGCATCCACCAGCAGGGCGACGGTCAGCTGCCGCTCCTCGACGAATTTCTTCACGTAGGGATGTCCCATCCGCGAGGTGACGTTCCAGTCGATGGTGCGGATGTCGTCGCCCATCTGGTATTCGCGGACTTCGGAGAACTCCATGCCGCGGCCGCGGAACACGGAGTGGTATTCGCCGGCGAGCGACTCGTTGACCATCCGGCGCGTGCGGATCTCGATGCGGCGGATGCGCCGGATCATGTCCCGCGGGAGCAGACCCGCGGTCCCCCCGGCGGTCACGGCACTTCGACGGCGTCGAACACCCGGGCCACGAGAGCCTCGGGCGAGACCTCCTCGGCCTCCGCCTCGTAGGTGGGGATCACCCGGTGACGCAGAACGTCCAGCCCGATGGCCTTGACGTCCTCCGGCGTGACGTAACCCCTCCCGCGGACGAACGCGTGGGCCTTCGACGCCATGGTGAGGAAGACAGTCGCGCGCGGCGAAGCGCCGTACTGAATCAGCGGCGCGATGTCCAGGTTGTACTCGGCGGGGACGCGCGTGGCGTGCACGATGTTGACGATGTAGTCCTTGATCCTGTCGTCGATGTAGACGTGCGTCACCGCCTCGCGGGCGCGGATGATCTCCTTGGTGTCCGAGACGTGTGACACGGTCGGCAGCCGCGAGCCGGTCATCCGATCCAGGATCTCGCGCTCTTCGGCTTTCGACGGGTAATCGACGCGGACCTTGAGCATGAACCGATCCACCTGGGCTTCCGGGAGCGGATAGGTCCCTTCCTGCTCGATCGGGTTCTGCGTGGCGAGCACCAGGAACGGATCGGGGAGGGGGTAGGTGTTGTCGCTGATGGTGACCTGGCGCTCCTGCATCGCCTCGAGCAGTGCCGACTGCACCTTCGCGGGGGCGCGATTGATCTCATCGGCCAGGATGATCTGGGCGAAGATCGGTCCCTTGCGCGCGTAGAAGGCCCCGTCCTTCTGGTTGTAGATCATCGTGCCGATGAGGTCCGCGGGGAGCAGGTCGGGTGTGAACTGGATCCGCTGGAACTCGGCGTCGATCGTCCCGGCGAAGGTCCTGACCGCCAGGGTCTTGGCGAGCCCCGGCACCCCCTCCAGAAGGATGTGACCATGACAGAGGACGCCGATCATGAGGCGATCGAGGAGGCCCTTCTGCCCCACGATGACTTTCTGCATCTCGGAGAGCACCTTCTCCGCGAAAGCGCTCTCCCGGCGGACCATATCGTTGATGGCCTGGATATCGGTCGGCATTCATGCTCCTGACGTTGAACGCGCTGCGGCCGGCCATTATGTTTGGCTTCCGGCCAGGGCGGGTCATCACGTTAGACAAGAACTGCAATGATGTCAAGGAGTTAACTGTATTCCTGGCGTCCTTCGGCGGGGCCGGTGCCCGGGGAGCGCCCGGAAGAGGATAGACGATCCGGCCGACTCGTGGCCATCGGTGCTCCAGGGACTTCGTGTCATGACATCGAGGGGCGCTTGACGCGCCCGTTCAGGCGGTGGAGGTCGGGCATTTGAGACGGAAACTGGCCATCGCCTTCGTCGCGGTGGCGATCGCGGCGGGACTGACGAACTACCTGATCGTCACCCTGTTTCGCGATTCCGCCATCTCGACCGCCGTCGGGCTCACCGTGGCGGACGCCCTGATCGGAGTGCTCGCGGGGCTCTCCCTGTCGCGCTACCTCACGCGTCACATCCAGGACCTCGCCGTCGTGACCTCCCACATGAGCAAGGGAGACCTCACCAGGACCGTCGAGATCCATACGGGCGATGAGATCGAGGACCTCGCCACATCCTTCAACGTGATGGTGGGTTCGCTCTCCAAGGTCGTCCACGAGGTGAAGGCCTCGACCCAGCAGATTGTCGCCGCGGCGCAGCAGCTCTCCAGCAACGCCGACGGCATGAAGACCTCCGTGGAGGAGATCGCGACGACCGTGGACGTCATCGCGCGCGGCGCGGAGACGCAGGCCGAGACGATCACCCGCACCACCGCCATCACGCGCGACGTCGCCCGATCCACCGAACAGATCGCCGAGAAGGCCCGGTCCGCCGCGAGCCTGGGGAACGAGGCGGCGGAGCGCGCGCGCCAGGGCACCGCCGACGCCGTGGCCGCCACCGAGACGATCTCGACGATCCACGCCGACGTGAAGCGCGTGAGCACCGCGGTTGCCGGCTTCCGCAAGCAGGCCCTCCAGATCAACAAGACGGTCGACTTCATCTCCACCATCGCGCAGCAGACGCACCTTCTGGCGCTGAACGCGACGATCGAGGCGGCGCGCGCCGGAGAGCACGGCCGCGGCTTCGCCGTGGTCGCCGAGGAGATCAGCAAGCTGGCCGAGAACGCGCGCGTGTTCGCCGATCAGATCGCCGACCTCGCCCGGGAGATAGACACCGGCTCCGGCGGGGTCATCGAGTCGATGGACGATTGTCACGAGAGCGCCGAGCGGGGACGCATCGCCGTGTCGGGGGTGAGCCGTCACCTGGACGGCATCACGCAGACCGTCCTCGCGACGCTGGAGCGCGTCAGGGAGATCTCGGCGGCGACGGGGACGCAGGAGAAGGGCGCGGTGAGTCTCGTGCAGGCCATCGAGGAGCTCTCCAGGATCGCCCGCAGTAACGCGGCCGGAACCGAGGAGGCGTCCGCCGCCACCCGCGAGCAGACCGCGTCGATGAACGCCATGGCCGGGTCCGCCCGAACAATCGCCACCACCTCCGAGACTCTGCGGGAGCTGGTCACCATCTTCAGGATCTGATCATGCCCCCCGCGACCCAGGCCTGCGTCCAGTTCCAGCTCGGTGGGGATGGCTTCGGGATTCCGCTGCACTGCGTCCGCGAGATCATCACCGCGGCTTCGATCGCCGTCGTCCCGCTCGCGCCACCGGTCGTCAAGGGGATCGCCAACGTGCGCGGGCGCGTGGTCACGCTGATCGACATGGGGCGCGTCTATGGCAGGTCGCACCTCCCCGCGCGCCGCGACGACGACCAGCTCGCGATCGTGCTGGCCTCCCCGTGGGAGAACCTGGCGCTCTACGTTCATTCGCCGGTGGAGATCGCCGATGTGTCCAGCGTGAGCGTCGACACCGCGCGCCCCGAGGCGGCGGCCGGCGCGCCCGTCGTGTGCGAGGGGCGGATCATGCATCTGGTCTCCGTGGAGGACGTCATCGCGCGTTGCCGTCAGGACATCCTGTCGGGATTCCTGCGCACCGGGAAGGAGCGCGTGTGAGCCACGAAAAGACCCATGCGAAGACCGTCCTGATCGTGGACGACGCCGTCTTCATGCGCAGGATGATCCGCGACATCCTCGCGAACTCGGGCCGGTTCACTCCCCTGGCCGAGGCTGCCAATGGCCGCGAGGCCGTCGCGAAGTACGACGAGCTCAAGCCCGACCTCGTCACGATGGATCTGATCATGCCGGAGCTCGGCGGGATCGCGGCGACACGGGAGATCCTGGCGCGCGATCCCGGCGCGCTCATCGTCATGTGCAGCACGATGGGGCAGGACACGATGGTGATGGAATCCATTGCGGCCGGCGCCCGCGACTTCATCGTCAAGCCCTTCACCCCCGAGAGGGTCCTGAAAGTCCTCGACGGCCTCCCACTCACACGGTCCTGAGACCCAGCCCCATGGACATGAGCAAGTACCTCGGGCTCTTCGTGAGCGAAGCTCAGGAACACATGCAGTCCGCCGCCCGGGAGCTCTCCCTGGTCGCCCAGGGGATCCGCTCCCCCGAGCCGGTCAACGCCCTCTTCCGTCACTTCCATTCGGTCAAGGGGATGGCCGCCTCCATGGGGTTCGCTCCAATCGCGGAGCTCAGCCACGCCGCCGAGGACGTGCTCGACCGGCACCGCGGCACGGGAGGCGCGCTGGATCGGCAGACTCTCGAGATGCTCGTGGACGTGGTGGATACGCTGGCGGACATGATTGCCGGCGCGTCGCGCGGAGAGGCCCGGTCTCTTCCCGGCGGGGAATCGCTCATCGCCCGGATTCGCGCCTGTCTCGAGCCCCTGGCGTCGGTCGATAGGCGAATGGAACCGCGCCAGGAGATCGCCGCCGCCGCGCCGCTCCGCGAGGCCGCCCGGCACCTGGCGCATGACGCTCCCTCCGATGAGCAGCGCTCCGCGGACCCCGAGGCCGCGCCCCTCCGCCACGCGTGCATGCTCACCATCGACCCCGCAACGGAGCTGCCAGGTCCACGCGCCGCCCTCTCGCTCAAGAGCCTCGCGCGACTGGGCGTCATCGAAGATCTCGCCCCCCCGATGGACCAGCTCGCGGGCCCCGCGTTCGATGGCCGGATCGCGTTCACGCTCGTCTCGCACGTGACCTCCGAAGAGGTTCTGGCGGCCCTTCAGGCCCTGCCGGAAGTGCTGAACACCACCGTGACAGTCGCGGCGATGGCCCCTCTCCCCGGAGCGCCCTCCCCCGAGGTCTCCGCCGATGGGGGCGAGGAGCTCCCCACGACGCTGCGCGTCCCGACCTCGTCGCTCGATCGACTCTTTGACGGGATCTCCGAGATGATTGCCCGGCGCGGCATCCTGCGGGAGGCGCTACGCGGCGCCGATCGCGACGCGGCCCTGGCATCGCTCGACCGCCTCTCCGAGTCGATCGAGATGATGCGCGACCATGTCATGACGCTGCGCCTGCTCCCCTTCGATCAAGTGGTTCCTCGTCTGAACCGCGCGATCAGGGACGTCTGCCGCATCACGGGGCACAGCGGGCGGCTCGATGTCGTCGGGGGAGACGTCGCGATGGATCGTTCGGTCCTCGAGGAGGTCCTCGACCCGCTCATGCATCTCATCCGCAACGCCGTGGACCATGGGATCGGCTCCCCCGCGGCTCGGCGCCGGCGCGGCAAGCCGGTCGAGGGGGTCATCCGCATCGACGTCGCCCGGCGCAGCGATCGGATCATCATCGCCGTGGAGGACGACGGGCTGGGGATGGACCTCGGTCTGATCCGTCGCATCGCAGTCCAGAAGGGGTACGCGACGGAGGCGGATCTCGCCCGCATGTCGGAGGATCAGGTCCTCATGATGACGACGATTCCCGGATTCTCGACCGCGGGCGCGGTCACCGCGGTTTCCGGTCGCGGCGTGGGGCTCGACGTCGTCAGGACGCGCATCGAGGCGCTCCAGGGGCACATGACGATCCGCTCATGGTCGGGGCGCGGCACGCGCATCGAGATGAACCTTCCTCCCAGCCTGGCGGTCATGGACGCTTTTCTCGTCCGGTCGCGTGACGACGTGCTCGCAGTGCCGGCATCCTCGGTCGCGGCCGTGCAGCAGATCCGGCCCGAGGACATCCGTCCGTCGCACACGGGGTGCTACCTGCCGGTGGACGGCATCGGGGAGGAGCGTAGCTTCATCCCCCTGGTCGCGCTCAACGAGATCCTTTCGCGGCGCGATGGGCGCAGGGAGACCACGCAGGCGTCGCTCGCGGCATGTCGGGCGCCGCTCTCCATCCTGACCTACGACGTGAACGGGACGCGCGGGGCGCTGGCGGTGGACGAGATCATCGGCAGGGTGGAGCTGGTCGTGAAGCCGCTGGGGGCGCCGCTGGAGCAGATGCGCGCCTACTCCGGGGCGGCGCTCCTGAACGATGGCCGCGTGGCCCTGGTGCTCGACCTCACGGGCGCGATGGAGCTGCTGTAGCCCCGAAGGCCGGCTCTCTTGGACGCGCCACCCCGGCGAGCGACCGCAGGCAAGGGCCCTCGCCTACGGCTTCGCGGCCTGACGGCCGCTGCGCCGCGTTCGCGACCCACGCATAGAGCGCGTTCGCGAACGTTCTCAAGACGCTCGGGGCCCTTCCTGCGGCCGCTCGCCCGGCTCGAGGGACGACGGGTCGCAACTCAGCCGGGCCCCCGAAGGGCCAATGCCACGAAGGGCCTTTGAGTCGTTCGCGTTCTCAGGCGCTCTTTGCCTGGGTTCGCGAACGCGGCGAGCCGCAGTGTGGCGAGCCGTGACCTGAGAGGCATTGGCCCTTCGGGGGCCGGGGTCGCGGGCGGTCGCTCGCCGGGGTGGCGCGTCGGAGGGAATGGTCTTGAGGAACGGGGTCTACCGTCCTAGGTGTGCCGGCCGATCATGCCGGCGATGGCCTCGCGGGACTGCGCGCCGATCATCTGGTCCACGACCCTGCCATTCTTGAACAGGACCAGCGTGGGGATGCTCTGGATGCCAAACTGGGAGGCGGTGGCGGGATTCTGATCGACGTCCAGCTTCCCGATCCGGACCTTCCCCTTCAAATCGACCGCGATCTGCTCCAGGATCGGCGCCACCACGCGGCACGGACCACACCACGTGGCCCAGAAATCCACCAGGATCGGACCCGCGTCGCTCTTCTGGATCTCGTTGTCGAAATTACCGTCACTCAGGATGACGAAGTTGTCGCTCAAGGATCTCTCTCCGTTCGGCGAAGTGCTGCCCAGACAATCAATGAGGACGCAGTATACTCCGCGACACCCACGATGTCGAAGAGACCTCATCGCGCAGGCCCCACCCGCAGGCAAGGCGGAACATCACGCCGCCGGAGATTATTGGGGCAGCATTTTCTGACCAATGCGGCGGCCGCCAGGAACATCGTCGCGCGCTTCGCGCCGCGTCGCGGCGAGATGGTGATCGAGATCGGTCCGGGGCGCGGAGCGCTCACCGATCACCTGCTTGCGGCGGGGGCCCGGGTCGTGGCCGTGGAGGTTGATCCCCGGCTCGCCGACGCGCTGTCGATCCGGCACTCCGGCGACAGCGGGTTCCGCCTCGTGCGCGGCGACGTCCTCTCCTGCGACATCGGGTCGCTGTGCGAGGGCTCCGCGACGCGCGTCCTCGCGAACATCCCCTACGCGATCACGGGCGAGCTGATCCTGCGTCTCCTTCTGGCGGCTCCACCGCTGACCGCGATGACGCTCATGGTGCAGAAGGAGGTGGCGGACCGCATCGTGGCCGCCCCGGGGAGCCGGACCTACGGCTCGTTGTCGGTCCTGACCCAGTACTTCACCGAGCCGCAGCTCCAGATGACCCTCCGCCCCGGCTCTTTCACTCCTCCGCCGGCGGTCTACTCCGCTGTGGTCACGATGCCCTTCCGCGAGCGGCGTGAGCTGGATGCCGGTGCCGAGAAGCGTTTCGGCAGCTTCGTGCGCCACCTGTTCGGCTCGAGGAGACAGACGCTCCGCAACAACCTGCGCCGGTCGAAGCTGCTTTCTTCTGCCGGCAACGCCGGAACCGCAGCTGCCGAGGAGGCGCGGCTGGCGGAGGCGGGCCTGGATCTCTCACGCCGCCCCGAAACTCTCTCCCGCGACGAGGTCCTCGCGCTGCATCGCCTCATCGACAGGGGCTGAGCTATCGTCGTCGCCTCCCCCCCCATGGAGTCCCGGGAACGTTGGCTTCACATTCCGGCAGCGCGTATCATGGGACGGTGGATGCCATCAGAGTCCGGTCCATCTTCCATCCATCTGATTTTTCCGAGGCCAGCGAGATCGCCTTCGCGCACGCCCTGAAGATCGCGCTCGTGACCAGGGCGACCCTGAGCATGCTGCATGCCGCCGCGGAGGCGCACGCTGAATGGCACGACTTCCCCGGCGTGCGCCAGACGCTGGAACGCTGGAAGCTCATCCCAAAGGGGAGCGCGAAGAGCGCGGTCGGACAGCTCGGCATCGACGTGCGCAAGGTCGTGGCATCGAGCCACGACCCGGTGAAAGCCTGCCTCGGCTACCTCGACCAGCACCCCGCCGATCTGATCGTGCTCGCGGTGCATCAGCGCGAGGGGCGCATGCGCTGGCTGGAGAAATCGGTGAGCCAGCCGCTGGCGCGAGGTGCCGGACAAATGACGCTGTTCATCCCCCACGGCGTGGACGGATTCGTGTCGCGCAGGGACGGCTCGGTCTCGCTGAAGAGCATCCTCATCCCGGTGGCCGCGTCACCTTCCCTTCACCCCGCCATCGAGGCCACGTCCAGGATCATCGGCAACCTCGCGCTCCCCGCGGGGACCGTCACCCTGATGCACGCCGGCCCCGCTGGCGACATGCCCGCGGCGCAGATCCCCGACGACACGCCGTGGACGTGGCAGCGCGTCGCCAAGGAGGGAGAGCCGGTGGAGCGGATCCTCCAGGTCGCTTCGGAGGTCGCGGCGGATCTGATCGTCATGACCACCGCCGGGCCGGACGGATTCCTCGACGGCCTGCGCGGCACCACTTCGGAGCGCGTCCTGCGGAAGTCCCGCTGCCCCGTCGCGAGCCTCCCTGTGGGTTCGATGCTCGGCTGAGGCGCGGACCGCCGCCCAGCTCCGGGAGAATCGGATCGCGCTGCCGCGGCCTCGAGCCTACCGGCGGCGTGCGCCGCCGCCCCCCCGGATACTGCCTCCGCGGTAACCACTGCTGCTGTAGCTGCGGAAGATCATGGCTCTTCGATGCTCCGGATGAAGGCGACCAGGTCGATCAAATCGCGCACCGACATCGTCTCATTGTAGTTCCCCATGCGGCTCGACCCGTCCGACCGGCTCCATGTGGCCTTGTAGAGCTCCTCCGCGAGGAACCGATCGTAGTTGATGAGCCGGTGAGCGATGTACTCGGGGGGGAGCGCCGCGTGGGTGGCCGTCAGCAGAGGCCCGATCTGCTTGGCCTCCGCGCCGGCCGGTGCGAAGGAATGCCCCGCGACGCGATGGCACGACCAGCACTCGAGCTTGCGGAAGATCGCCTCCCCCGCCCTGGCATCCCCCTCGGGGAGCGTGAACCGCCAGCCTGCGGGGACGGTGGGGGCCGGCTCGGGGGGCGGCGGCGCCCCCATCGTCGCCAGCGCCCCGGTCAGCACGACCAGCGAGGCGACGCCCCCGGCGTAACTCCAGCGCATACGACACCTCCTTGGAAGCGTGCGAGGGTCAGGGGAGAGAAGGACCTGCAATGAGGTTACCAGATACCCCCGTCCGTCGCGCGGCACGAAGAGAGCTGAGCGCGCAGCCACCGTCACGAGCCTACCTGCGGCGACCGCCTCCACCGCGCATCCCGCCGCCACGGTACCCGCCGCCGTAACTGCCGTAGCTGCTGGCCCGCGACGAGCCGCGCTGGCGCGAAGCGTAGTCGCGCTGGAGCCCGGAGGAGGGCGCCGACGGACGGCTCCCCGCGCCCCCTCCCGGTCGGGCGCCTGAAGGCTGCGTCCCCGGCCGGGCGCTCCCCCCGCTCCCGCCCGCCGGTTTCCATGAGTTTCCGGCCCGCTGGTCCCACGAGCCGTTGTCGTTGCGGCGGTATACGTTGCCCGCCTCATCGGCGAACACGTTGTTGCGTCCCCCGCCGCCAGGAGTCGTCGGCAGCGTCGAGGGGGCGGCGCGCTCCCTGGTGGAGGCGACCTGGTCGCGATTCCCGGGGCGATCGTAGAGGTTCGGCGCGCGTCCACCGGGCTCGGACGGAAGCGTCGAGGGACGCTCGCCACCGCCGGGCTCCGCGGGGAGAGTCGAAGGCCGCCCTCCCCCGCTGCCGGGCTGCGCGGGGAGGGTCGAAGGACGCCCTCCGCCTCCCGGCTGCGCCGGCAGCGTGGAGGGGCCGCCACCACCGGGCGATGCCGGAAGCGTGGACGGCGACCCGCCTCCGTGCGGCGTTGGGGTTGGGTAGCGCCCGGGATAGTGCGGCGGGTAGCCTCCCGGGTAGTAGGGGGGGCGGTAGATCGGGTAGTAGCCGCCGGGCCCCCAGTAGGGCGGGTAGTAGCCTCCCCAGCCCCAGTTCGACCAGCCGATGGTGATCGCTCCCCAGCCATACACGAACCCGATGCTGACGCCGAAGCTCCACCCCGCGTACGGGTTGTAGTTGGCGTGGAAGCCGTAAGTCCAGGGGCTGGGGTAATAGATGCTCCCGATCCACGGCACGTAGGGATATCCCGTGCCCCACACCACGGTGCCGTAGTACGGATAGCAGCCGAGGTATGCCGGCGTGTAGCCGACGTACACGACCTCCGGGGTCGCGTCGTAAATCTCGACGTATTTCACGTTGTACACCGGAGAGTCGGGGGGAATCTCCTGCACTTCGTCCGGCACCGCGTCGGTCACTTTCCACGGACCGGCCGCGGCATCGGCGACGTACCAGACCCCCTGCTCGCAGGCGTAGTACTTCCCTTCCATCTTCAGGACCTTGACCGCGGAGTTCCTGGCGTACTCGATCGAGGTCCCTTCGATTGCCTCGAACTGCGGAGCGCCGTCGTACTTGACTTCGAGCCTGGCGCCGCTGCGCTTCACCGCGGCGACCTGCGGCACCTGCGCGTCGACCACCGCCTCTTCGGCCTGCGGCGTGCCGGCCACGTGGGCCAGGAGGAGCCCCTTGTCCGAATCTTCCGGGATCGACTTGAACGCCTCGGGGAGCTCATGGGACGGCACGAACTCCCACGGCCCCTCGAACACCTTGGACCGGTACCACCGCCCCGACAGGAGGATGTACTTCTGCTGCGTCGCCACCTCCATGAGGACATCGGACCCCGTGTTGTCGGCGTAGAGGATTTCGGCGCCGACGAGGGGCCTCCAGGTGATATTCCCTTCGAAGACGACCACCTCGGCCGGGCCGGTCACCGGGATGATCTTCGGGGGTTTCGCCGGGTTGAAGTCTTTGTTCGCCCGCTTCGCCTCTTCCGCCAGCAGGCGCTCGTCCTCGATGGCCGGCACCTCGCCCTTGGCCTTCGCATCCGCGGCGGCCCTCTTCTCCATCTCCGCCACGAGCGCGGCCACCGGCTCGCTGGGCTTTGCCGTCGTCTCCCAGGGGCCCATCGGGTCGCTGGCCGTAAACCAGCCGGATCCGCCATAGAGATACCAGGCGCCGGCCGCCGGGTCGTTGATGACGACAGCGGGGGTGTTGACGATCCGCTTGAGCTTCGTCCCTTCGATGGCGAGCGCGTGCGGCTTCCCGTCGTACAGCAGGAGCATCGCCGGAGAGTGCTCGACGAAGATCTGCGGCGGATCGTTGCGGAAGTTCTCCTCGACTCTGCCTGATCGGAGAGGGGCCACGCCGGCCACGAAGCGATCGTAGTCGAGGCTGTTGTCCCATCGCGGGGCAGCCTCCTCGATGACCGCGGCGAGAGTCTTCTCCTGCTCCGGGGTCGCGCCCGGGAAACGAACCCGCGTGATCTTGATGTAACTGAAGGTGACCATGCGGGCGTCACGGTCGATGTTGGCCTTCGCCTCGGTCCAGACCACGCCGAAGGTCGGCTCCTCTTCCGCGCTCTCCTGCCCGGGCTTCTTCGCAGTCACCGAGATAGCGCAGCGCATCCTGAGCATGCCGTCGGTGGTGTACTCGTCGAGCTGTGGCTGATAGACGACGATCACGGCTTTCGGATGCTGCACCTCGCGCGGCCACTCCTCGGAGGCGGCCGCCGGCCCTGTAGCGGCTGCCAGCAGGACCGCGGCGAGGGCGCGGGCGCGCACGACGCGCGGGATGGCGCGCATGTTCATGGTGATTCGATGCTCCGGTGAATCATGAGAAGGCGTGAAGCAGGCGTTGCCGCGAAGGTTATCAGACGTCACGGTCCGTCCGTGCGGGGACGCCGCAGGGCCTTCCCGATCAGGCGGCGGAGCGGAGGGCCTCGACAGGCTCGAGGCGGGAAGCCTTGAGCGCCGGGTAGATCCCGTACACGATCCCCAGCGCCAGGGAGATCCCGATGGCGGCCAGCAGTCCGCCGATGTGGATCGGAAGGCCCGAGGGGAAGAAACCCGCGACCGCCTTGGTGATGCCCACCCCGCCGGCGGCGCCCAGCATGCCGCCAACCAGGGCCAGAGTCGCGCTCTCCGCCAGGAACTGGAAGAAGATCTGCATGTCGGTGGCGCCGAGCGCCTTGCGCAGGCCGATCTCGTAGAGCCGCTCGCCGATCGAGATCATCATGACCGAAAGCAGGCCGATCCCGCCGACAAGCAACGAGATCCCGGCGAGCGAGCCCAGCACGATCTTCCACGACCCGATGACCTCGGCGACCTCCTTGCGCTCACGCAGCATCTCCGCCGCGATGTTCTCGACCTTGAAATCCTGCGCTCCATGATGGGCCTTGACGACCGCCGCGGTCAGCTCCGCCTTGACCTGGCTCAGCTTGTCGATCTGATCGGTCTTTATGGCGATGAAGGCGAGGGCTTCGTCCTCTCCTATATAGAACTTGCGGAGCGTCGAGAGCGGTATGTAAAGCCCCTCCATCTCCTCGGCGAAGTCGCTGCTGTTGACGAACTGGTTCCCCAGCTTGCTCGCCACTCCCACGACGCGGAACTCGCGCCCCGCCACTTTCACCCTCTTGCCGACGGCGTCCTCCGAGCCGAAGAGCCACCGGTTGAGGCGGTGCCCCAGCACGCAGACGCGCGCGAAGGACTCGTTGTCCTGAGGGGTCAGGAAACGCCCGTTGGCCATCTTCCGGTTGCGCACCATGGCGTAGGAGGAGGTGGCGCCGATGAGACGCGCCTTGCGCTCGGTCTCCCCTCGCGCCACGATTTCCTGGCTCATCATCACCGGGGCGACGTCGCGGATCATGTCGGCCCCCGCCAGGATCGACTCCGCGTCCGAGGGGCGCAGACCCATCGAGCGGGCGAAGATGGTCTGCTCCTTGAGATCCCGCGGCCCGCGGCCGCTGACGTACATCACCCCGTCGAAGCCCAGGTCCGCGAAGCCGTCCCACAGCGTGGCGACCACTCCATCGAGGAAGGAGGTCATCACGGTGATCGAGAGGGTGCCGAGGATGATCCCCAGCAGCGTGAGCCCCGAGCGCAGCTTGTGGTGCCGGATCTCGCTGAAGGCCGACCGGATGATCTCGCCGGGGTTCATTCGTACCTCAGCGCTTCGACGGGGTTCAGCCGCGCCGCCTTGACGGCGGGATACATCCCGAAGAAAAGACCCGTGACGACGGACGAGACCACCCCCACGATCATCATCGACGGGGTGATGATCGCCGGCTGGCCCACGAGGGCCGTGATCGCCTGCGCGAAGACGACCCCCAGCGCCAGGCCGACTCCCCCGCCCAGGCCCGTCACCAGGACCGACTCCACCAGGAACTGGATGGCGATGTCGATGCCGCTGGCGCCGATGGCCTTGCGCACTCCGACCTCCCGGATCCGCTCCTGGAAGGAAGCGAGCATGATGTTCATGATGACGATGCCCCCCACCAGCAGCGACACGATGCCCGTGACCAGGAAGAGCATGTCGAACATCCGTCCCTGCTGCTGGGCCTGCGCCAGACGCGCGCTGCGGTTGTAGACGTCGAAATCGATCACGCCGCCATGGCGCCGCTTCAGCAGCGCGTGCACTTCCTGGGATGTCTTCTCGTTGTTGTCGCTCTTGTCGACGATGACGTTGATGTAGCCCACGTGCTTGTCAGGATCCCCGGTGAAGCGGGAATAGACGGTGCTGATGGGCACGATCGTCAATTGGTTCATCCACTCCAGCGCGTTGTACTCGCCGTTGTCGACCAGGAACTCCTTGCGACGCATCACGCCGACGACGGTGTAACCGACGTCGCCGATGTATAGGGTCCGGCCGATCGGGTTCTGGTTGCCGAAGTAGAGCCGGGCCGACGTGTCCCCGAGCACGACGACGCGCGACTGCTTCTCCACGTCGTCGTTGGTCAGGCCACGGCCGCGCTCCGGGTAGAACTTGTAGATCAGCATGTAGTCGGGGGTCGCCCCGGCGATGTCCCGCTCGCGGTTGTAGCCTTCGAAGCGGACGGGCAGCCTGATCGTGGCGATGGGGTCGACCATCTTCACGTGAGGGATCTGCCGGATGGCCAGCGCGTCGTCCCAGGTCAGCCCGCTGCTCGCGAGCTGTTTCGCGCTCAGGACCGTCTCCTTCGGCGGCATGTTCACGACGAGCAGCTTCGTCAGCCCGCCGATCTCCGACCAGAACGCCATCGTCTGCCGCCGTCCCGAGTCGATGAGCCCCTGCACCGCCACCAGCGATGCCACGCCGAGGATCACTCCGAGGGTCTGGAGCAGTGTCCGGAGTTTGTTGCTCCGCACGTCGGTCAATCCGTCGATGACCGATTCGCCGATTTTCACGCCGCGGTTCCTTCGTTGATCGCGCTTGCCGCGTTGGTGGCGCCGTCGGCCGCATTCGCGCTGTCTTCGATGAGACCATCGACGATGGTGATCACGCGTGAGGCGCGCGCGGCGACATTGCTGTCATGGGTCACGAGGATCACGGTGTGCCCCTGGGTGTTCAGCTCGTCGAACACCCCCAGCAGCTCCGCCCCCGTACGGGTGTCGAGGTTGCCGGTGGGCTCGTCCGCCAGCAGGATCGCCGGGGAGTTGACCAGGGCGCGCGCGATGGCCACGCGCTGTCTCTGCCCTCCCGAGAGCTGGGTGGGAAGGTGCCGGCCGCGATCGGCCAGACCCACGCGCTTGAGAGCGGCGGTCGCGCGCTCCTTGCGCTCCGCCTTCCCCACGCCGGCGTAGAGCATCGGCAGCTCGACGTTGCGCTGGGAGGTGGCCCGCGGCAGGAGGTTGAAGGACTGGAAGACGAAGCCGACCTTCTGATTCCTGACCCGCGCCAGGGCGCGCCGGGAGAGACGCATCACCGCGGTTCCGTCGAGGTAGTACTCCCCGAGGCTCGGCGTGTCGAGACAGCCGATGATGTGCATCAGCGTCGACTTGCCCGAGCCCGACGGCCCCATGATGGCGATGTACTCTCCTGCCGCCACGCTGAAGTCGATGCCCCTGAGGGCGTGGACGGCATTCTCGCCGGAGTCGTAGACCTTGTGCACCCCTTCGAGCCTGATGATCGGTGCACCATCAGGCCTGGTCGCGACGGCGGCGCTCACGCTCAGTCCTCCTCTTCGATCTGACGCGGTCTGGTCGGATCCTCGAGAGCGAGCTCCACGCCTTCCTCGAGACCCGTCAGCACCTGGGCCCGCTCGAGGCTGGCGATCCCCACGGTGACGGGGCGCTCTTCGAAGAACTTCTGCCAGGCATCGGAGATGTCCAGCTTTCCCGAGCCGAGCTTGCGAGGCTTCTTCTCCCCCTCGGGGATGGTCTCGAAGGGCTTCTTCATGACGTAGACGACTTCCTTGTCGTCCTTCTTGAAGATCGCCTCGACCGGGACCCCGAGCGCCTTCTCCACCTTGTCGCCGCGCACCTCGATGTTCGCGGTCATCCCGGCGCGGAAATCGGCGATCTGCTCCTGCAGCGTCACCTCGATGTCGAAGACGCGGATCTTCTCCTTGAGGCGGGCCGCCGGGGAGATGTGGGTCACCGTTCCGTGGAACCGCTTGTAGGGGAAGGCATCCACGGTGATGACGACGGGCATCTGGTGCCGGACGCGTCCGATGTCCACCTCGTTGACCGAGGCCTTGATGAGCATGGAGCGCAGGTCGGCGACGGTGTAGATGACCGTCCCCTCGTTGAAGGACGAGACGCCGGAGGTGACGGTCTGCCCGACCTCGACATTCCTCTTGATCACGAAGCCTTCCATCGGAGAGAGCAGATTCACGCGCTGCGTGGTGGAGATCGGTCCTCCCAGCGGGATCCCGCTCTCCTCCACGATCCGCATCTTGGTGCGCGCCGAGTCGAGATCCTCGATGGCCGTATCGAACTGGACCTTGAAGTCCTTGAGAGCCTCTTCCGAGACGTAGCCTTCCTCGTGGAGTCTGGTGTTGGTCTCGAGATGCCGCTTCGCTTCGTCGGATCTGATCTCGGCGTGATTGAGCTGGGACCGGACATCAGACAACGTCTGGGCCTGGTTCACGTCGGGCTCGACTTTCGCCATGATCTGGCCGCGGCTCACCCTGTCTCCCTCGCGCGCCAGCAGCTCGGTCACCTTCCCCGAGAGGTTGGACTTCACGTCCACCTTGACAGCGGGCTCGATCGTGCCAACCTCCGAGACGGTGACCTGGATGTCCGAGACTTCGGACTTCCCGACCCGCAGATCGATGTCCTCGATCTTGATGGTCTGCTCGTCGTTGCCTTGCCCGTTGGCGCTGTAGACGGCGAAGCCCGCGCCGCTCAGGATGAGGAGCGCGAGGAGAAGCCACGGCCACCGCCGCCGGCGTCTCTTCGGGATGGTGATCTTGGAATCCATGAGGATGGCCTCCGCATTTTGGGTGGGCTCGCCGGGAGGAGGCTCGAGACCCCCTGGCCAATCCCCCCGCGGCCCGAGACGTGACAGACATTTCTACGATCGGGAGTGGATTGCGGTTCCATGGAAAACTGAGGACCTGCCCCCTGGGGACCCATCGAGGCTGTCCGGGGCATGGTAACACTGGTATAATGCGCCGGCCTCGCGGTTCCGCGTTCCCGCCGGAGCCCTCCATCCGACCGTCCAGATACGCCGGGAGCCCTGAGAACCGCCCATGACCGCCACCTCTCCGCCCGTTCAGATCGTCCCCCTCGGGGGTCTCGGCGAGTTCGGCATGAACATGATGGCCGTCCGCCACGGCGGGTCGGTGATCGTGATCGATGCCGGGCTGATGTTTCCGGACGAGGGGTCCCTGGGGGTCGATATCGTCGTCCCCGACATGACCTACCTCGAAGACGAGCCCGACACGGTCGCCGGGATTTTCCTGACCCACGGGCATGAAGACCATATCGGAGCTCTCCCCCATCTTCTGAAGAAGATCCCGGCCCCGGTCTACGGCACGCGCCTGACGCTCGGACTCGCCCGGCAGAGACTCGTGGAGTACGGCATGGAGGACGGGGCGAAGCTCAGGGAGGTCGCGCCCGGGGGGAAGGTCTCGCTCGGCCCCTTCGGCGTCGAGCTGCTCCAGGTGAACCATTCCATCCCCGACGCCGTAGCCCTGGCGGTACGGACGCCGCACGGGACGATCGTTCATACGGCCGACTGGAAGATTGACCGGTCCCCCATCGACGGGAAGGCCTTCGACGTGGACCGCTTCACGCAGCTCGGTGAGGAAGGGGTGATGGCGCTGCTCTCCGACAGCACCAATGCCACCAGGGAGGGCTTCACCCCGTCGGAGTCGGTCGTCGGCGCCGCCCTCGCCCCTATCGTGAAGAGCGCCACGGGGATGGTGGTCATCTCGAGCTTCGCCAGCAACATCCACCGGATCCAGCAGGTGGTGGACATCGCCGTCGGGCTCTCCCGCAGGGTGGCCTTCGTGGGGCGCAGCGTCACCTCGAACGTGCGGGTCTCCCAGGACCTGGGCTATCTGCGCGTCCCCCCCGGCGTCACAATCGACCCGCGCGAAGTCATGTCCTACCCCCGCGACCGGCTGGTGCTGGTGGTGAGCGGAAGCCAGGGAGAGCCCTCCTCGGCCCTCACCCGCATCGCGCTGGACCACCACCGCGACGTGGAGCTGGCCCCCGGGGATCTGGTGGTCCTCTCCGCCAAGCGCATCCCGGGGAACGAGAAAGCGATCTCGCGGCTCGTGAACCACCTCTGCCGGCGCGGCGCCGACATCATGCTGGACGACTCGCCGGGAGTGCACGTCTCGGGGCACGCCTCGCGCGAGGAGCTGCGGATGATGATTGCGCTGACCAGGCCCCGATACTTCATCCCCGTCCACGGCGACTTCCAGCACTTGTCGCAGCATGCCCAGCTCGCCCGCGATGGCGGCATCCCGGCGGCGAACGTGCTGCTGGCCGAGACCGGAGACATCGTGAACCTTCACTCCGACCGCGCGTGGATCGAAGGGAAGGCCCCCGTCGGTTCGGTCTTCATCGACGGCACCCTCGAGGAGGTCGACGAGCTGGTGATCCGGGACAGGCAGCACCTCGCCGAGGACGGGATCGTCATCCCCATCCTGGCGATCAACAAGCACACGGGGGTCATCGAGCATCCCCCCGAGATCGTCAGCCGCGGGTTCGTCTGGGTGGAGAACGCCGAGGCGCTGTTCCGCGAGGCCGGCGAGCTGATCGTCAGGACCGTGGAGTCCTCCTCCGTGGAGGAGCGCAGTGACTGGGGCATCATCAAGACAAGGGTCCACGCCGATCTCAAGCGCTTTCTGCGCAAGAGGACGCAGCGACGCCCCATGATCATTCCGGTCATCCTGGAGGTCTAGGCGTGAAGAAACTAAGACGCGGTTTCATCATCCCACGCGCCCACGAGCTTACGGGGCTCCTGATGATCTTCGGCGCGCTGCTGCTGGCGATGTCGCTCTTGTCGTACAGCCCGTCGGACCTCTCGTTCCTGACGGTCGATTCCTCCCAGACGGTCTCCCGCAATCTCGTGGGGCGCTTCGGCGCGACCATCGCGGACGTGGCCTTCCAGCTCCTGGGGCTGACCTCCTGGTTCCTCGTCGTGCCGCTGGCCACGAGCGGCTGGCGACGTCTCTTCAAGCGCGACGCGGCGGGATTCGGCGTCGGGGTGGTGGGCAACCTCGCCATCGCGCTCGGTCTTCTCGTGCTGCTCACGCTGCTCATCGGCCGGTTCCGGATCTCGGGCGAGGAGGTCCTGGCCGGCGGCGTGGTGGGCACGCTCGCGACCGACCTGCTCGTGCGCTGGCTCAACGTCGGCGGGGCCGCCCTTACGGGGTTCGCCCTGATGGCCCTCGGGGCCACTCTGGCGACGCGCATCTCCATACGCTCCATCCTGGAGGCGCTCGGACGACTCTCCGTCATCGTCCTGCGACGCGGCCGGGTCGCCTTCGTGCGCTGGAGCGAAGCGCGCAGGAAGAGGAAGATGCGTGAGGAGATCCTGCGCAAGCATGCCGCCCGCTCCGGAAACGCCGCGGCGGCGACGGCGCCGGGGGACGGCGCCGAAGAACAGGAAGAGCACGAGGCGCCGCGCGCTCCCGCCCGTCCCAAACTCCCCCGCCCGTCGATCGCGGCCGTGATGCGGCCACGCGCACCGAAGGCCGAAAAGGCCGAGGTGGCCGCGCAGGCGAAGCTCCCGCTCCCCGCCCCCGAAGCGCAGGGAGGCGCGTTCATCCTGCCGCCGCTGTCGCTGCTCCAGGCGCCTCACGGGACGGCAGTCGTGGACGACCAGGAGCTGTTCGAGAAGGCCAAGCTCCTGGCCGAGAAGTTCCGCGAGTTCGGCGTCGCCGGATCCGTCGTGGAGATCCACCCCGGCCCCGTGGTGACGACCTTCGAGTTCAAGCCGGAGGCCGGGATCAAGTACAGCCGCATGACGTCGCTCACCGACGACCTGTGCCTCGCGCTCCAGGCGGAGTCGGTGCGCATCGACCGGATCTCCGGCAAATCCACCGTCGGGATCGAGGTGCCCAACAAGAACCGCGAGACGATCTATCTGCGCGAGCTGCTCGAGTCGGATCGCTTCGTCAAGAGCGGCTCGAAGCTCTCCCTCGCCATCGGAAAGAAGATCGACGGAGAGGTCTACATCACCGACCTGGCCCGGATGCCGCACCTGCTGATCGCCGGGGCCACGGGGGCCGGCAAGTCGGTCTGCCTCAACGCCGTGATCGCCAGCATGCTCTATCGCGCCACCCCCGACGAGGTGAAGTTCATCTTCATCGACACCAAGCGGCTGGAGCTGGGGATTTACGACCAGATCCCCCATCTGCTCACCCCCGTCGTGACCGACCCGAAGAAGGCGGCCAACGCGCTGCGCTGGGCCTGCATCGAGATGGAGCGACGCTACAAGATGCTGGCCGACTACGGCGTGCGCAGCATCGATCAGTTCAACGCGCTCATCCGCGGCGGCAAGGGGCGCGATAGGAATCCCGAGGCCGCGGCGAAGGGGGACCTCAAGCCGATCCCGTACATCGTGGTCGTGATCGACGAGCTGGCCGATCTGATGATCATGTCGGCGAGCGAGGTGGAGGAGGGGATCACGCGTCTGGCCCAGATGGCGCGCGCCGTGGGCATCCACCTCATCCTCTCCACGCAGCGCCCCTCCGTGGACGTCCTGACGGGGGTCATCAAGGCCAACTTTCCCTCGAGGATCGCCTTCAGGGTCTCCTCCAAGGTCGATTCGCGCACCATCCTGGATGGCAACGGCGCCGAGAAGCTGCTCGGCAACGGCGACATGCTCTTCATGCCGCCCGGGTCGTCACGGCTGCTGCGTCTGCATGGGTCGTACATGAGCGAGGTGGAATCGGCCGCCCTCGTGAAGCACCTGCGTCACGCGGCGCGGCCGGAGTACGACGAGACCGTGACCAAGGACCCGGCCAAGGAGCGCGGCGGCTTCGAGTCCGAGGAGGACGCCATGTTCCAGGACGCGGTGCGCTGCGTGCTGGAGACCGGTGTGGCCTCCACGTCGCACCTGCAGCGCCGTCTCCGGCTCGGCTACGCGCGCGCGGCGCGCCTGGTGGACATGATGGAGGCGCGCGGGATCGTCGGCCCGCCGGACGGGAGCCGCCAGCGCGAGATCCTGGTCCAGCGCGACGACCTCCATCAGAGCGAGGAGGCTCGGAGCTGACGCTCCCCCCATGGCCGCAGCGGCTCGCGGCGTTGGCCCTCGTGGCAGCCATGGGGGCGCAGATGGCAGCCGCGCTCTCCCACGCAAGCGCGGTCGTGGACGAGCCGGCGCACCTGACGGCGGGGTACCTCGCCCTCGCGACCGGAGACTTCGCGGTCAATCGCGAGCATCCCCCTCTGGTGAAGCTGCTCGCCGCCCTCCCCCTCCTGCGCCTCGCACCCGCGCTTCCGGCCGCGCCCGCCATGGATCGGCGCGGCGAGGATTTCGAGTTCGCCTATTCCCGCGCGTTCCTCTACGAGGCCAACGACGCCGACCGGCTTCTGAACGCCGCGCGGCTTCCGATCGTGGCGCTGACGATGCTCCTCGCAGCAGCGGCATGGCTCTGGGGGCTCAGGCTCCTGGGGAACATCCCCGCGCTCGCGGTCCTGGCGTGGATCGCGTTCGAGCCCAACCTGCTGGCGCACGGGCGTCTCGTCACCACCGACGCGGCCGCGGCAACCTTCACGCTCCTGTTCTTCGCGTCGCTGGAGCGCGCCATGGATGGCGCGCACCGGCGCCTCTTCATCGGTCTCGCGGGGAGCGCCCTCGGTCTGGCGCTGCTGAGCCGCTACTCCTGCGCGCTGCTCGTCCCCCTCGCAGGGGTCTCGCTGGCGATCGAGACCCGGCGCACAGTCCGCGAGCGGATCGGGATCCTTCTCGCCGCACTGGGGACGGGGCTTCTGGTGCTCAATGCCTTCTATCTGGCGGCAACCGGCTCGCTCGGCGGAGCCCCGTTCCCGCTGGCGGCATCCGCGGGCGCTCCGATGCAGTCCGAGCCGCTGGTTTCCATGGAGTCCGACCCCGTCATGCGCTGGGCTCCGATCCCGGTGCCGCGACTCTGGCTCGAGGGGCTGGATCTCGCGCGGTGGAAGAACCTCCATGTCGAAGGTCCCGGGTATCTCAACGGGGAGTTTTCCGCGAAGGGGTGGTGGTCGTACTTCCTGATCGCCCTCGGCATGAAGATGACGATCCCGTCCATCGTCGCGTCGCTGCTCGGGATCGTTCTCGCGCTGCGCGGCCTGGTGTCACGCGACGCGGGTTCGCGGACGCTCGTCGCCTGGGTCCTGGCGCCGGCGATGGGGCTGATCCTTCTCGTCACGGCTCTGACGAAGGCGCAGATCGGCCTGCGCTATGTGCTCCCCGCCATCCCGTTGCTCTGCCTTGTCGCGGCGCTCCCGTTCACCCGGATCCCCGATCTGGGACGATGGCGCCTGGTGGCGGCCGTCCTCGCCACACTCACCCTCCAGTGGCACACGGCGACGAGCCTGAGGGTTCATCCCTATCACCTCGCCTACTTCAATGAAGCGGCCGGCGGACCCGATCGCGGCCACACGCACCTAGTGGACTCGAACCTCGACTGGGGTCAGGATCTGGTGGGAGTGAAGCGCTTCATGGAGCGCGAAGGGCTCGACGGAATCAACCTGTATTACTTCGGCACGGCCGATCCCGCGTACTACGGCATCGTGCGCTGGGTGCCGCCGCGCCCCGGCTACTACGCCGTCAGCGCCACGCATCTGGCGGGGGTCTACCTCCCCGACCGGGACTATCTGGCGCCGTTCCGCGGCATGACCCCCGTGGCCTCCATCGGGCACTCGATCCTCGTGTATCAGGTCCCACAAGTCCCGGCTTTCCTGACAACCCCGCCTTAACCGAAACCGCGGCTTGCTCCGGCGCTCTTCCGGGACGAGATTGGGTCCGAGGCCGCCGCACGACACGCCACCACGTTCGCGACGGCGCGGGGGTTCGCTTCATGTACAAGATCCTGCTGGCGGATGACGTGCGGCTCTCGCTCGTCACGGAGAAGGACTATCTCGAAGGACGCAACCTGAAGGTCTTCGCCACGACGTCGGCGCTCGAGGCGCTCGACCTGGCGGGGATCGTCCAGCCCGATCTCGTCGTGATGGATTACGAGATGCCCGAGATGACCGGCGCCGAGGTCTGCGAGCGCATCCGCAAGGATCCGCGGACTGCGCACATTCCGGTGATCATCGTGACGGGACACGACGGCACGGAGATCGCCGCGATCTGCCGGCAGGCCGGCTCGGCCAGCTTCGTCCGCAAATCGGAGGGGCGCGAACGTCTGCTGGAAGAGGTCGCGAGGATCCTCGGCGTGCCACGCCGCAAGGATCTGCGCGCCCCCTGCGAGTTCACGGCGGGGATCGCGCGGCGCGGCAAGGCCTTCTCCGGGTTCGTCGAGAACCTGAGCGAAACGGGGATGTTCCTCACCACCCAGTGCTCCTTCGAGAAGGGGATGGCCCTGAGACTGACGTTCGATCTCCCCTCTCAGGAGCAGCCGGTGCGGATCCTCGGAGAGGTCGTCCGCGTCGAGGAGATGACCCCGTCATCCTGGGGATTCGGGATCCAGTTCCTCGAAATGGACTCCGAGTCGCGCGAGGTCCTGCGCATTTATCTCGCCAGCACCGTCTGAGAAACCGCGCTCACGCCTTCGAACGGGCCCGGTCCTTCACCTTCACGGTCTTCGCGGGGATCCCGACGTTGATGTGATGGTCGGGGACGTCCTTCGTCACCACCCCCACCGTCCCCACCATGGCGTCGCGCCCCACCTTCATTCCCGACAGGACGGTGGCATGGTAGGTCAGCCTCGCCCCGTCCCCGATCACCGTGCGCCCCAGCGAGACATCGTTGATGTCGATGATGTCGTGGGCATGGGAGTAGATGTTCACGAAGTCGGACATCGACACGTTGTCTCCGATGATCACCTCGCCCCGATCGTCCACGAACACGTCGCGATGGAAAACCGTGTTGCTGCCGCAGGTGATGTTGTACCCGAAGGAGAACTCCACGTTGCGGAAGAACTTCACGTTCTCTCCACACGACTTGAAGATCCGCTTCGCCAGCATCCGCCGGAAGATCACACCCAGGTGATCGTTGTGCCCCAGCGGCGAGCGATCGAACATGATCCAGAGCCACATCAGCGGCTTGTTCCTGTAGAACCGCCGCGGGTCGACCTCGGAGTAGTACTCCGACTCGAGGGTCACGTTGCGTGGGTCGAGGCAGGCCAGCGCAGCCTTCGCGGCCAGCGGGACCGAGGGATCCACAATGAGCCGGTGGTAGTCGGCTCCCGACCCATGGTACATCGAGGTCAGCGTGTCACGGCACAGGTCGTCGCGATTGACATTCGGATCGTCGATCCGTCGCGCGAGGTCCGAAACGAACCTGTCGAACAGCTCGACGATTGGCTGGTTCTGAAGGGAGACGGTTCTGGAAGCCATGGGCTCGAAGGGGTCCGAGTGCCGGGGCGGCGCCCGCTCGAGGCCCACGTATCGGCCGCGTCCCGGGCGTCGGCACGTTAGCCCAACGCCTTCTCCGCGTCAACGCGATTGTCTCGCCTACCCGCTGATTCACTTCGGCCGGCCGGATTCCTCCCGAAGCTCCGGACACACACGCACCGGGCGGCCCGCGGGGCAGACCGACCCAGGCCACTTCATGGTGACGCAGGGGCCCTTTTCGCAGTCGATCAGACGCTGCGAGGAAGCAAAAATGGCATCGGCGATCGCGCCGGCGCAGGCCCGGCAGAAGTTCGATGAAGCAAAGCGCATTCTGCATTCATCCATCGGTCGGAAGTACCCATGCGCTTGCTCGCATTCCTTCGTCGGGCAGGTCGCGCACGCATCAGGCGCGCATTCCCGGCAACAGCCCGCCGGTTCGCACCCTTCACACAGACAATCATCGATGCATTGATCGACAAGCGTCATGTCGCACGGCAAATCCGTCGGGATGATGTTGACCAGCCGCGTACCCAGGATCACCTGCGGCTCCCGCCAAATGTCGACGTATTGCGCCCCCCAGAACAATCCGAGCAGATTGCTCCAGTTGGGGTCGTACGACGGCCCGGACAGGTGCTGAGCGAGGAACCATCCGTTCGCATCCAGCTCGGCCGCGTAGGCGAGGCTGCGCCACCAGACATCGTGATTCTGGCGCTGCTCCTCCGTCACGATGTTGAGGTAGGAGTGGATGTCGGTCGGATCGGTGGGGACGCAGCAGGAGATGTATTCCTCCCCCAGGTTGGCCGTCACATGGGCCAGCTCGTGGGCTGCGACGTTCACGGACACGCTCGGATCGGTGATCCGCGGGAGGATCGCCAGATCCAGATTCTCGAAGGCCCTCCCGCCATAATCGAGCGGGCAGTTCGCCAGGATGAGGGCGACCTCGATCTCTTCGGCCGGTGCGATGCATTCGAGCACATCCTGCACGATCTCGGGTGAGTTCGTCCCGAGGTTTCCGGGGTTCGGGCACTTCTCATGATCGAAATCGGCCTCCACCTTGTAGTAGGTGTCCCGCTTCGTGTCGGCGGTGCAGTTCGTGACCCCGGACTCCGCGGAGACGCTGTGCACCAGATGGACGTTGATCAGGGGCCTCAGAGTCTCATACGGTCCGGTGTCCGGCGGAGTGGTCTTGTCGAGGAGCGCTTTCGCCAGTTTCGTCGCCTCCATCTTGAAGAGAGACTGATCCCAGGCGTCGAATCCCTCGCCGAGGATGGCGATGTCGAAGGCGCACCGGGGAGGACCGGACAGGATGGGAGTCGTGATGATGGGGCAGACGAGCGGACGCACGACCTTCGCGCGGAACGGGCCGATGTCTGCCGGCTGCGGGCCGAAATGCTCGTCACAAGGGAAACCTTCGACCGGTGGGATGGGGTCCACGAACCCCTCGAGGGTTCCCAGTCTGTGTTCGGAGCCATCCGTCCTCGCCAAATCGTAGATGGCGAGGGCCCGTCTCTCGACCTGCCGGACGGTCGTGGACGCGTTTCCGACGACGGTGGAAACGTAGAAAACCGCGTACGCCGTTCCCCGGCGTATCGGTACGTGCAGGGATCGGTGATCCGGCGCGGCACCGCGAAGGCCACCCAGCGATCTTCGATCGCACTCTTCCCTCATCGGGCCTTGGCCCACCTCCACGAACGACCGCGAACGGGCGCTCCAGCCGAAACTCTCGATCACTCTCTCCCCTGCGTCGAGGAAGACCAGGACGAGCTCCCGCGTCCCCACGGGGAACCGATCCCCCGATTCACCGGGCACGAGCACCGGACGCCGCAGGGCTCCCGCCCTGGGCCCCTCGAGCGTCGGTTGCGCGCGCAGGATCTCGACCGAGTCCGGCGTGACGAGCACGTGCATCGCCAGCCCGCGCGCTTCGACCTCCTGGAGGGGAGGCTCCACATCGCCGATCGCCACGGACAGGGGCAGGATCGTTGCAAGGCCCGCAACGAGAGCGGCCACGGCGACTCGCCATCGCATCGCCCGGCCAGCCATCAGCGACGCCTCGGGACGCCGCCGACGCCACCCGGAAGGTTCAGGCCCCGCACGAGCTTGTCCACGTTCCGGACCTCCAGGGGGACGCGCGCGCGCCCCGTCACGATCTCCGCGGGAGTGGGGCGGGTGAGCGGGAACTTCTCCCGGTACTTGAGTGAGATCAGGTTGAAGGCGCAGAGATGGTCCGGGATCCTGTCCGGATCGGTGTTCCCCGGCAGATAACCGATCGACATGGGGCACACTTGGCACGTCTCGAGGAAACGGCACTCGCCGCACCGACCGTAGGACGAGTGCTTGTCCTGCTTGGCGTCGAAGATCCGCGCTTCGGCCACGGCCTGAGGGTACATCGCCAGTCGCTTCCTGAACCCCCGCTCCCGCGGGTTGCCGAGCCGCATCGTCTCGAGGCGGGACTTGAGGAAATCGGAACGGAACGTCTGGAACGATTCGGCGAACGTCGCGCAGCCGTAGACCTTCCCATCGACGTCCAGAGCGAGCACCTCTCCCTGTCCGACCCCGCACATCGCCCGGTCGCGCGGGGCGTGCTCGGTGGCCGGCGCGTTGCGCACGAGGTTCTGGAGCGGTGTCTCACCCGTCCTCAGGTAGTGTCTCACGCACATCCTGTGAATGCGCGCGAACTGCCGATCCAGCGCGTCAATCATCGGCCTTTTCCACAGCGAAGCCTGGGTTTCGACCATCGAGATCGCGACTTCGCGGACCCGCTTGCGCAGAAAGTAGGCGATGGAATCCGCCAGATGGCCCATCGCCGGGATCGCCATCGTGAGGTTGATGCTCAGGTTGCGCCGGTAGAAGCGCGGATGCCGGTCGCGGAGCCTGTCGAGCAGGCCATCAAGTTGTTCGAAGGTCCCACGGCCCCGGAGCCGCATCGCGGCCGGAACGCCGTCGAAGCTGAGCCGGACCTCGAAGTCATGGAAGGCGAGGAAGTCCGCCACCGAATCGTCCAGGAACGTTCCGTTGGTGATGATGACGTACCGGACCCGCTTCTCCGGCGGGCGGGATTGCTCGGCGTACTCGACGGCGCGCCGGATGGTCGGAAACTCCATCAGCGGCTCGCCACCATAGAACCCGAGGCGAACCTCCCGGTCGCGGGATCGCATGAGCAGGTCGATGCCCGACCGCAGCGCCTCCCAGTCGATGCTCTTCGCCTTCTTGTCGTTCTGGAAGCAGTAGGAACACGTGAGGTTGCAGCCCGCCGTCACCACGACGTCGAGCGCGCGGATACTCTCGGGGGTTGCCATCGGCGTCTCTCACCCTCCCTTCAGGGCTACTTCTTCTTGCGACGAGGACTACTGAGCGGGGGCGGGCACCCGACCACCCGCCTGATTGCCTGGGGGGGCGGACACCCGATCACCCGCCTGATTGTCTGAGGGGGCGGGCACCCGACCACGCGTCTGATGTTCTCAGGGGGAGGACACCCTGTGACCCGCCGGATCGTGTTGCCGTCGTTCCAGACAACCTCGGTCCGCTTCTCGCACAGCGGAATGCACATCTCAGGCGGAAGGCACTCGAGAACCTCGCGCACGGCATCGCACCAGAGCTGAATCTGATAGATGGAGTTCACCAGGTGCTGCACCGTGACCTCATCGCGCTTCGCCGGCATTCGTCCCTCCTCGTCATCGATGGGGCAGGGCCCCATCCCGTTGGCGGCACCCGGCCGCGTCAGAACGTGGCGTCAGACGCCTCGATCATCCAGACATCCCCGTGCGACTCCTCGGCGGTGAACGCGAGGAGATTCCCGTCAGGCGAAATGGCGAAGTCGGTGTACTGGGCCTGTGGTCCGAGGAGAAGCGGCCGCCCGAGGTGGCGCGCGCCACCGTCCTCCAGGGACACGATCCGGATGGAGACTGGTTCCTCTCCCCAGTTCCCGCTGGCCAGGAGCCGATCCCCGGCCGGGTGCCAGCGGACCCGAGTGGCCTGCGCCCCGGTCGTGAGCCGGCGCGGCGGCTCGCTTCCGTCAGCGCCGGCGATCCAGACGTCGAGTTGGGCCTTCATGACGGCGATGTAGGCCAGTTGCGATCCATCGGGCGACCAGACAGGAGCAACATCAATGGAATCGCCGCTGCTGATCCTGCGCGGCGTCCCGGCCGGTCTTCCCTCCGCGATCGGGGCGACCCAGATGTGCGACGCACCGTCCCGCTCCGACACGAACGCCAGACGCGTGCCGTCCGGTGACCACTCCGGGTGCAGATCCGCCGCCGGATCGGTGGTGAATTGGATCGGCGCTCCTCCCGAAGTCGAGACGACCCAGATGTCCCGCTGCTGATCGATCACGCGGTAGTAGGCGACCCAGCGGCCGTCGGGCGACCAGCTCGGGTGGTTCGCCGCGCCCGGGTGGTCCGTCAGACGCCGGGCCGGACCCGACGTGCGCGCGCCGTTCAGCGGCTGAATCCAGAGATCGACGCGCCCGCCCCAACGGTCGGACTTGAACGCCAGGGCGCTGCCGTCGGGCGCGAACGACGGCTCCGCGTCCACGCGCGCGTCCGCGAATCGCGTTCGCTCGCCGGTTCGCAGGTCGAGGATCGTGAGATCCGGGTCGAGGACGTGGGTCGAATAGGCCATCGTCCTCCCGTCGGCCGAGATCGTCGGATGGGTCTCGGGCCCGGTCCCCATCGTCACCCTCTCGGGAGCGCTTCCGTCCGCCAGGACACGCCAGATCGCCTGCGTGCGCTCGCGGTCCGATGCGAAGTAGACGTGATTGCCGTCGGGAGACCAGACGGGCCTGCGATCCATGGAGCCGCCCGTGGTGATCCGGCGCGCGGTTCCCCCTTCCGATGGCACGACCCACAGATCTCTGAAGGCTGCATACGCGATGAAGAGGCCATCGGGCGACCATGCCGGTTCATCGTGCTCCCACAGTCCGTCGTCCTCGTCGGTCAGGAAGCGGGCCTCGTCGGGAGCGTCCATCGGCGCGACGGCGATCCGTGTCTGGCCGGAGGGTCCGACCCGCGCGAAGCCGATCCTCCGACCATCAGGGGAAACCGCCGGGTTGACGCCGTCGCGGAGGACGAGGGTCGCGGCTCCCCCGAGCCGCGGGACCTTCCAGATCGCGTCCTTTCCGTCGCGATCGGAGACGAAGATCAGTGCGCTTCCGTCCGGCACCCAGGCAGGGGCAACATCCTTGCCCGGGTGATCCGTCAGGCGCAGCGGGGCGCCCCCGCGGGCGTCCACCAGCCAGATGTCGGTGTTCCCCGCCTCGTTGGACACGTAGCCGATCAACCCACCATCCGGCGAGAGCGCGGGCTCCGTCTCCCACCCGGGGCTCGTCGTGATCTGGCGCGAGACGACGCCGCGCTGCAGCGGCGGCTCTCCCGGCTGGCTCATGATGAGCCAGGTCACGACGACGAACGCGAGAGCGGCCGTCAGAGAGAGGCCCCCCGTCCACCATCGCCGCACCGACCGCGCGTCCGCCGGGTGCGCGATCCCGGAAGGGAGCTCGATCCGCCGGCGCAGGACCTTCAGGTCCGCGATGAGATCCGCGGCCCCCTGGTATCGTTCCGCCGGGTCCTTCGCGAGGCACTTGCGCACGATCCTCTCGAGTTCCTCGGGGACCTCGTAGGAGTGACGGCTCATCGGTCGGGGCTCACGGTTCAGGACGGCGTCGATGAGCCCTCCCTGCTGCGAGCTGGTGAACGCCGGGTGGCCGGTCGCCATCTCGTAGAGGACAGCGCCGAGGGAGAAGAGGTCACTGCGCTGATCGACGGCGTGCCCCAGCGCCTGCTCCGGGGCCATGTATCCCGGAGTACCGACGACCATCCCCGGCTCCGTCATCCCCGGAGTCTGCGTCGAGGCTTCCGAGATCTCGTCCGGCGGAACGAATCGGCCGGCGAGGCCGAAGTCGGTCAGCCGCGCGCGACCGTCGGAGCCGACCAGGATGTTCCCGGGGCTCACGTCACGGTGCAGGATGCGGCGGGCGTGGGCGACCTTGAGCGCCGAGGCGAGGTCCTCCGCGTAGCGCAGGACGTCGCGCAGCCCGAGCGCTCCGCGGGCTTTCAGGATCGCCCGCAGACTCGGGCCATCCACGAACTCCATGGCGATCCAGGGGCGGCCGGCGTCCTCGAAGACCTCGAAGAGCTGCACGATGTTCGGATGCGAGAGGGCCGACGCGGAGCGCGCCTCCTTCAGGAACCGGCGCCTGTGCTCCGGCTTCCCCGCCAGCTCCGGCCAGGGCGACTTGAGCGCCACCTCCCTTCCGAGGTTGATGTCCTCGGCGCGGTAGACGATTCCCATCCCGCCGGAGCCGACCTCCGCCAGGATGCGGTAGTGCCCCACCACGTGGCGGTGAGGGAGGGGTGAAACCCCTTCATTGCGGGAAGTGCCGGCCATTCGTCCCCTGGTCTACCGGATGCGCTGCGTCCGACCCCTCGTGCCGATCATGGATCCTTCGGCAGGCCAATCGTCCCTTCCACCGAGATGGCTCGCAGCAGTCACAACGCGCATCGTCACGGAGTACCTCCTCCGGAGTGACACGATTCTCTCATGGTTCAAGTACCGCCAAGCCACGTTTTTCTTGCCGGGCGACAATCCGCTCAGGTGAAGGATTCTGGAGGACTCCTGGCCTATAATGCCGGCGATGTCGACGACGCGCCTGCTGCCGGCCGCGGTGGTGTTTCTGGCCGCACTCGGCATCCGTTTCGCGTACCTCGCGCAGATCGCAGGCTCCCCCTTCTTCAACTTCCTCCATCTCGACCCTCTCTACTACCACGAATGGGCGCTGCGGATCGCCGCCGGAAACTGGCTCGGCGGCGAAGTCTTCGAGATGAGCCCTCTCTATTCATACCTGATGGCCCTCCACATCTTTCTGCTGGGAGACGACCTCTGGACGCTGCGCATCATCCAGATGGCGGCAGGCGCGCTCACCTGCGTGCTGACTTACCTGCTCGGCGAGCGGCTGTTCGATCGCGCGACGGGAATCCTGGCGGGGCTCGGGTGCGCGCTCTACGGCCCCTTCCTGTTCTACGAGGGGCAGGTCATGAAGGAGTTCCTGACTCCGTTGCTGGGGACCGCCGCGCTGCTCTTCGCGCTGGCTCCGCGCTCCGGGCATCGCCGCGCCGGGGACGCGGGAACGTGGATCCCGCCGGCCGGCGGCTGGCGCCTCGCGGCGAGCGGCATGCTCCTCGCGACGGCGGCGCTCGTGCGCGACAACGTGCTGCTGCTGGTCCCCGTACTGGCGGTATGGGCCCGGCTCGCTTCCGGCCCGCGATCGGACAATGTGGGCCAGAGGCCCGCGCACCGGCACCGAGGTTGGGTCACCGCGGGGCGTCTGCGGGCACCGTTGTGCCTGATCGCCGGCGCCGCGGTCGTGCTGATCCCCGTGGGCCTGAGAAACCTCGCGGTCGGGGGGGACTTCGTCCTGACGACCTCGGGAGGCGGAGAGGTTTTCTACATCGGCAATGGCCCCTACGCCAACGGCGCCTACGTCCCTCCTCCATGGGTGCGCTCCAACCCACGCTACGAGCATCAGGACTTTCGCGACAAGGCGCGCGCCCTCAGCGGGCGCGAGATGTCACGCGCCGAGGCTTCGCGCTTCTGGTGGCGCGAAGGCCTCTCGTGGATGGCGAAGAATCCGTGGCGCACCGCGAAGCTGTGGCTCCGCAAGTTCGCCCTCTTCTGGAACGACCACGAGCTGCCCGACAACTACTCGTACGCTTCCTTCATCCCCTTCGCGCCTCTGTTGCGCTTCATGCTCACGTTCGGCATCGTCGCCTCCTTCGCGTGGGCCGGTTTCGCGCTGACGCTCCCCTTCTGGCGGCGCCTCCTGCCGCTCCATCTCTGCATCGCCGCCTACATGCTCTCGGTGATGATCGTCTTCAACTTCGCGCGCTTCCGCCTCCCCGTCGTGCCTCTCCTGCTGGTTCTCGGGGCGGCGTTCGCCCGCGGTCTCGCGACGACGCTGGCCGGTCTCGCCGCGGGGCGCCTGCCCGGCAGACGCATCCTCGCGTCGGTCGTGGTGCTGCTCGCCGGTTACGGCTTCATGAGCATCGACTGGTCCTCCGCCTCCGAGGAGCCGTTCCAGGATCGTCTCCATCTGGCCGCCGCGTGGCGCGAGGCGGGACACCCGGAGCGCGCGGTCACCGTGCTCGAAGAGGTCATCCGTGACGCCGAGCGCGTGATACGCAATCACGGCGGCGATCCGTCGCGCGCGGAAACCATTCCCGGTGGGATCACCTTCAAGCTCGCTCTCTCCGCGGCGCACCGCGATCTGGCGGGCATCCTCCAGGAGCAGGGCCGCGCGCCGGAGGCGGCCGTGGCCTACGGGCGCGCGAGCGCCCTGGCCCCTGAGGATTCCACACTTTCGGTCCGGCGCGCGGCAGCGCTCATGAAGGCCGGAGACCCGGTATCGGCCGAAGCGGTGCTGCGCGAGGCGGTGGCCCGCGATCCCGGCAGCTTCGCGGCGGGATTCGATCTCGCCACGCTGCTGCACGCATCGGGACGCTCCGAGGAGGCCCTCACCGCGCTGCAACGCGCTCGGGATGCCGCGGTGAACCTCGGTCCTCTCGACTTGGCCGACTTCCACTACGGGATGGCGACGATCCTCATGGCCCTTCCCGGGCGTGACGCCGAAGTAGCAGCGCACCTGCGCGAGGCGCTGAAGCTCAACCCCGATGCGGACCAGGCCGAAGGGGCGCGCGAGATTCTCGAGTCGCTCTCCGCCTCGTGAGAGCCGATTGCGCGATGCGGGTACGCGGATCTCCGGTCCGCAAACGATGCGGGCCAGAGGCCCGCGCAACGGCTCCTAGCTTTTGGGGCGCGGTATGACGGGTCTCTCCGCCGTGAGCTGGGCGATCAGATCCTTGATCTCCCGCAGCCCCCGCCGCGCCGCCATCTGCTCGGCGGCTTTCTTGCTGCGCCCCGTGCCGCGGGCCACGGCCTTGCCGGCGATCGTCAGTGTCACGCCGAAGGACTTGCGGTGATCGGGGCCCGATTCGCGCGTGACGCGGTACTCCGGTACGGGGAGCCCCGCCGCCTGGAGCGCTTCCTGAAGATCGGTCTTGTGGTCCTGCGCCGTGCGGGCCCCGGGCTTCAGCCCCGAGACCTGGGACTTGAACTGCCGTTCGATGGTCGCGATGGCGGCTTCAATTCCGGCGTCCATGCCGATCGCCGCCAGCACCGCCTCGTAGGTGTCGGCGAGCAGCGAGTCCTTCTCCCGGCCGCCGCCGCGCTCCTCTCCTTTTCCCAGACGCAGGTGCCGCCCCAGGTCGAGGCTGCGGGCCTTGCGCGCCAGGTTCGCCTCGCTGACCAGGAAGGCGCGGGTGCGCGACAGCTCCCCCACCTCCTCCTGCTCGAACCGCCCCAGGAGCATCCCGGAGACCCCCAGCGCCAGGATGGCGTCGCCGAGGAACTCCATCCTCTCGTTGTCCTCGCCCGGGCGCCCCTTCTCGTGGGCCCAGGAGCGATGCACGAGCGCGCGCTCGAGTCTCGAGCGATCGGCGAAGCGGTGGCCCAGGGCGATTTCCAGCGCATCGAGCCCTGCGAGGTCCTTCTTTTCGCTCCTGGAGGCCATCGGGACGAGTCCCTTCCGCCCCGTCGTCGGGGCGCGGGGATCGTACCACTCACACCCGGCCCCATCCGAACCACCGTCCGAGGGCGGGCCTCACAACCGAGGTGGCGGGGGGGGCTCCTGAACGGTATTTTGTGTCCATGTCCCGGCACATCCTGGCGCTGGTCCTCGCCGCCCTCTTCGTGTCCCCGCCGTTCCTCTGTCCGGCGGCGCAGGAAGAGCCCGACGAGGCGCAGCCCGCCCCGAAGGAAGAGACACCATCAGCGCCGACCCCTGGAGCAGAGGTCCCTCCCACCCCTGCCGCCCCGGAAGCGGCACCTGCACGCCCCGCCAGGATCCCGCGCGAGGTGGATCTCCCCTTCGAGCGGCTCGGCGATCCCCACTTCTCGCCCGACGGCGGGCGGATCGCCTTCGCGGCGCTCGACGAGGACGACCACTGGCATATTCACGTCGTCCCGGCCGAAGGCGGCGCACCGTTGAGGCTCACGAGCGGAACGAGCGACAATCGCACGCCGAGTTTCTCGTTCGACGGCAGAATGATCGCCTACGTATCGCGCCGCGACGGTCAGTCAGACATCTGGACGGTAGCGGCCGATGGCGCCGCCGCGCCGCGGCAGGTGACGCGCAACGCCGCCGCGGAGAGCGACCCCGCCTGGTCCCCCGACGGCGCCGCGATCGCCTTCGCTGCCGCCGGCAACGACGGTGCGCAGGTCATCTGGCAGGTCAAGCTGGCGACCGGGAAGGCGACGCGCGTGTCGCCGGGGCCCGGGCCCGACCGCGCCCCGACCTGGTCCCCCGACGGGAAGTGGATCGCCTACGAGTCTCATGACGTGAAGGGGACCCACGCTCGGATCATCGCGGCCACCGGAGGGGAGACGGTGCGGGTGGGGGTCCCCCGGCGGGGAGAGGGGAGGCCCTCGTGGTCGATCGACGGACGCCGCCTCCGCCTTGTGGCGCAGACGACCAACGCGGTGCAGATCGTCGACTATCCGATCGAGGCGGGAGACGTGGTGACCGACACCCTTCCGATGTCGCAGAAAGAGCGCATGGCCCCATCGCTCGCGCGCGGCGCCGATCGGGTCGCCTTCATCGACCCGGGAGAGAGCGCGATCCGCGTGGTCGATTTCAGCGCCGGAGGAGGGGCAGGAAAGGTGGTCGCCGACGCGGGATCGATCAACCGGGAGCCCACCTGGGCCCCCGACGGCAAGCACGTGATCTTCGTCTCGGATCTCCACGGACAGATCGACCTGTACGCAGTCAATGTCTCCACCGGCCGCACCCGGCGGCTCACCGACACCCCCGAGCGGGAGTCGGACCCCGACTGCTCGCGCGCCTCGGGCGACATCGCGACGACCGTCGCCTCCCCCGGCGGGTCGGCCATCTGGGTGCTCGAGCCGGAGACGCGCCGCAAAATGCTGGTCACCAGCGGAGAAGGAAACGACCGGCACCCCTCCTGGTCGCCCGACGGCCTGTCCATCGCCTACGTCTCCGACGGCGCCGGGAGCCCCGACATCTGGATCGTCAAGCCGGGGTCCGGCGCCGCCCGGCGCTTCACGACGCTTCCCGGGGCCGAGACCCATCCCGCCTGGTCCCCCGCGGGCGATGCGTTAATTTACGAGACCCTGCGGGGCGGGCGCAGCGACATCGCCAGGATCCCCCTCGCGGGCGGGAGCGAGACCTGGATCGCGCCGGACGCGGACCCGGTCGCCGACCGGCGGGAGCCGCACTGGGCGGCCAGCGGCGCCTGGATCGCCTACACCCACGTGACCGGGGAGGAGCACGACCTTTTCCTCATCCCCCCCAAGGGGGGAAAGCCCTTTCCCTATCTACGGACCGCCGGATCGCGCGACACGGGGCCAGCATGGTCGCCGAGCGGATCCCACCTGGCCTACGCTTCGAGCCGCAAGGACCGCCTCATGGTCCTCGATCTCTGACGCGGAACGCCGGCCGGTCAGGTTTATCTGAAGATCAGCGACGCGAACCCCTGCTGCAGCGAGACTTCGCGCAGCAGCCGTCCCCGGCGGACATACTCCAGGAGAATGCCGTAGAAATCCCGCTCGGCAGAAAGCCGCGCCGGTGACAGCTCGGAGGCCGCGGGGGCTACGTAAACGGTCTCCCCGCGCAGGATGGCCTGCTCCTGCGGGGTCGGGTTGTCGGGGTCTTTTGGGGCCCACCCCGCCGGATGGGGTAGGTAGTGCTTGAAGCGGACCCCCTTCTTGTTCGTCTTCCATTCGTACGGCCGTTCGACCGGGGACGCTTTCGCCTTCTCCTCTTCCTGCTGCCGGAACTCGCTGAGGGTCGCCGCGGCTTTGAGCGCCTCCGTCAGCAGCGTCTGATCGTCCATCGCCGCCCAATCGGGTCGGGACTCCATCCCCAGCTCGACGCTCCGCCCGAGGACGCGTCCGATGTAGTTGGCCTCCACCATGAGGGCGTCGTCGTCGAACTGCTCGAGCGCCGCGAGCGCCTCGGGGTAGAGCCCCCCCTGCACCATGACCATCGCCGCCTGGAACCGCTCCCGCTCGCCGATCCCTCCCAGAGAGACGCGCCGCGCGTACCACCGCGCCGCCGTCCCGGTGTCGCCCTTGGCCATGTAGGTGCGCGCCAGTTGCTCAACGGTCTGCCGGCGGATCTCAACCGGGGGGGCGGGCTCCTTCTCGAGGAGATCGGCCGCCTTCTGATAGACCGGCAGCGCTTCGTCGGTGCGCCCGAGGATGGTCAGGAGCCGGGCGAGCTGGAAATGGCTCTCGCCCGTCTTCAGATCGAAGGTCCCCGAATCGCGCCGCTCGATCCCAAGACGCGCCACTTCGACAGCCCGGTCGCGGTCGTTCAGCTCGTTGGCGTAGATGGCGCTGGCGTAGTAGTACGGGGCAGGCGTCTTCGACGCCGCGAGCTCCCCTTCCAACAGGGGAAGGGCCCGGGTCATGTACTCCCGCGCCTTCTCCTGGTCGCCCCGCACGCCGCGCACGCAGAACGCCGCCTCGTAGTAAACAGCGCCCGAAGCCCCACGGGCGATGGCCTCCTCGAACAGCGGCAGCGCCTCGGCGAGCTTCCCCTCGCGGTACATCTGCCGCGCCTGGAGCGCGCGCTGATCGGGGGGGGCGCTCTCCGCTGCCCACGACAGGCAGACCGCGGCGGACAACACCACGAGTGCGGACCGGTGAATGCGCATGCAGGCGCGCAGCATAGCCTCAGGTCACCGCCCGGCGCAATCCCCTCCGCCCCCACTGAGGGGGCTCCGCCGACGCGATCGTCAGGGCCGGGCCCTAGCGCCTCGGGGCGCTGCGCGGCGGGGGTTCCGGGCGCATCGTGCTGCGCTCGATTGCGACCTCGGCGCTGGATGCCCCCGACGGCTGCGCGACGATGAACACGGTCTTGGCGGACCGCAGCGCCGTGCCCGGGATCTCGACGTGGTAGCCCGCGCCGATGCCGCCGGAGCACTGGGTGCAGTCCACGCTCAGCACCTGGGTCGCCGTCCCCCTGCGATCGCGCACCATCACGTCGAAGCTCTGCACCTCGATCTCGGCGAGCGTCTCGAAGTTGACGACGAGATTCCTGCCGGACCACGCGGCCCCCCTCAGCACGGGGGTATCGCTCAGCAGGACACCGGCCACCTTGATCGGCGGGTCGCTGCTCACCTCGAAGCCGACGTCGCCGAAGTTCCCCGCCTGCGCGTCCAAACGGTTCTCCGTCCGGTTGCTGGACGCCGTGCCCGTGTTCCGGAAAGCCACCGTCGGCGCCCTGCCGAGTCGGGTCGTCAAGCGGACGCACGTGTCCCCCGGGACGACCACCTGCGTGCCGAGCGGAGAGCCCGCGGGAAGCGTGATAGCCGGTACGGCAGGGGGCCCGGCGTTGGACCACGCGCTGTTCGGATCGCAGTCGAATATTCCGCCGCCGACATCGATGAGGGGCTTGCGCTCGAGCACGTAGGAGACCAGCTCAGGCTGCTCGAGCACCCCGACCCCGGCCGGCGCGGGCGTTCCGAGCACATGGCGGTTACTGGCCGCAGGATCTGTCGTAGCCCCGCCGTTCAGCCGGGACGAAGCATCGTGAACGAGGCGGATGGAGCTCCAGTTCACGTTGAGCACCCGATTCCCGTTGGGGTCGATGGCGGCCGAAATGTTGGGATCGGGGACCGCCTGCCAGGAGATGACGTTGTTGTTCCCCCCCGGTGCTCCCGGGTTCGCGTCGCCGTTGTCGATCGCCCCCATGTCCCAGCCGCGATCGAAGATGTCATCCGCACTCGCGTTGCGGGTCGTGGACTGGAAGAAGGCCGCGGAGAAGAAGTTGTTGTTCGACTCCTTCAGGAGCACTCCCATCGGCGAGTCGACCAGATTGTAGGTGGTGTAGTTCGCCGATCCGGGTTGACCCGACCAGTAGATGTTGAGGTAGTTGTCGCTGAGCTGCCCCGCCCCCCCGAGGCTGGCGTAGCTCCTGTTCAAGTCGGCGCAGCCGTCGACGAAGGGGAGCCCCCACGATGCGCCGAAGGAGAAGCAGAACCCGCCGGTCGCTTCCGGCACCCCCGTCTGCTCGCCCGCTTCGAGGAGATCCAGCCCGCCGTCCGCCGAGCCAGTGGCCACCCCTGCCGTCAGGTTGCCGCTGTCGTTGCCGATCCAGGTGCCGTGGTTGGTCGTGCTGGGAGATCCCGTGACGAAGCCGCTGCCGCCGGTCGGTTCCACGTTGGCTCCCAACGACGGATCGACGACGGCGCGGTTCCCGAAACCGAGGATCCACCAAGTCGCCGAAACGGTCCCCGATCCGGGAGGAGGTGGAGCGAACCACGAGGGGCCTCCGGCGGCCGTGACGCACTGGCGTATGGGGTAGTTGGCGACTGTGCTCGATTCGTTGCAGTTGGCGAAAAGGTAGCCGCCATGGCAAAGGGCGGAGATGGCGCAGAGAAGCGCGAGAATACGAGAGAATTGTCTCATTTCGTGTGACCTCCCCCGAGGCGTAGGTACGATTTGGGCGAATGTCGCCTTTGTCGCCGTGATAATACCGCCCGTGGCGCACACCGCGCAACCCAAAAAAAAGCCGCCGGGCAGGGCCCGGCGGCTGACTGTTTCAGACTCTGTTGCTATCAGCGGTTCTAGCGCCTGGTCTCACGACCCGGCGTCGGACCCTCCCGCGTGATGTCGATCGACTCGCTGGCGGTGCCCGCCGGCTGCATGACGACGTAGACGCTGCTGGCGCCCCGGAG
>Ga0137433_1000064_pt1 | contig 53397 bp, 52 predicted proteins | sample EasRivERMZT840_2_FD_102335 | JGI IMG/M metagenome (GOLD analysis project Ga0137433, IMG submission 102335) | Soil microbial communities from meander-bound floodplain in the East River, Colorado, USA - East River MetaG ERMZT840_2 | ecosystem: Environmental > Terrestrial > Soil > Floodplain ...
CCGTGATCCGGCTACGGTGTCGACCACGTTGACCGCGCGGCTCAAGGCATACGACGACGCGCTGCTTGCGTTCCGGAATGCGCAAGCCGCGAACAAGACGGACAGCACAAAGACAGTAAGCCAGCAGTAAGACCAAGACGCCAAGTGCAAGACGCCAAGTGGTTGACTTACAACCACTTGGCGTCTTGGCGTCTTGTTGTTACGGTGTTGCTTGCTGTTTCGGCTCCAGTCTCAGAATCCAAAGTCCCGTATTGATGTCGGGAACGAAGATGTTGCCATCGCGTACCACCGCCCCCCAGGCAAACGGTGCCCGCCGGTGTCCGAGCGAATCGACCGTCAGGATCCAGCTCATCTCCCGGCCCTGACGCAGGAGATCGCCCTTCAGCTCGCCCGAGACATCGAGCGCGCGCGCACCGCCCTGATAGTTCCCGAGGTACAGCGTATCGCCGACTACCCAGACGTTGTGCACGCCGCCGTCCGTCGGCTCATACCAGGCGACTTCCTTCGGGTTCTTGATGTCGGACACGTCGATCACGTGCAGCCGCCCGAACGTCAGGTTGTTCCCGTCCTGCAGTCCTTTGTACGGACGTCCGGCGTACACCTCGTCGCCGACGAACACGTACTTGCCCTGCCGCCACGCGGTATGCGTGCCGCGCACAAAGCCCGGCCCCCACAGCTGCGAGACACGCGCATAGACCGCGTTCAGATCGTACTTGAGCTGTGAGACGAGCTGCGGATTCGTGGGGCTGCCTCCCTTCATCCCGTTGCCGACGTCGAGAATGATCAGGCCGTCATTCCAGTACGCGAGATAGGCGAGCCCATCGACCACCATCACGTCATGCAGGTAGCGTCCCGCCTCCGTCTGCTCGGTCTGCCAGCGCGCGACCTCCTTCGGATGGAGCGGGTCCTGAATGTCGATCACCCGCATCGACCCGGTCGCGTCGTCGGTGATGTACGCGTGACCCTTATAGACGTACGAGCTGTGCACGCCACCCGACACGGTCTGCGTGTACTCCGAGACCGGTTTCGGATGACACGGGTTGCTCGCATCGAACACCACGATGCCGTTCTTGCGATCGGACGCGCCCTCGCGCGAGAACACGCCGTACTTCCCGTCCTCGGTGGTCATGACGTCGTTCACGATCCGCGCGTTCGTCATCATCGAGTCGACGATCTTGGGCTTCGTGACATCACTGATGTCGATCGCGTACACGCGATCGGCAATCGTGGAGAGGTACGCGCAGGGCGCGGTCGGGTGCAGCCACACTTCCGCGGTGCTCATCGTAATCGGCACACGGCCGCGCACTTCGATGCCGCGCCCTACTTCGCGCGGCGCGACCCGCACGACCGCGTCCCCTGCCCTGCCACCCACCGACGCGGTCACCGTGTACGTTCCCGGCAGCTCGGCCACGAACGTGCCGGTCGGATCGATGAGCGACACACCTGGTCCGGCCGTCACCCCCCAATCCACCGCGACGTTTGAGACCGCGCCACCCGCCGCCGTCCGCGGGGTCGCGGTGAACTTCACGACGTCCCCCGCTCGCACGTTGGACGTGGCGGGCTCGACCGTCACGCGCGCGACGTTGTTGGCGAGCACCTGGAGGGGCAGTGTTTCGGTCGCGGGTCCGGACGAGGCGGTAATCGTGGCGCGGCCCGCGGCAACCGCCCGCAGCCGGCCATCGCTCGTCACGCTCGCGATGCGCGAATTGCTCGAGGTGAACGTGATCGGGTCGTAGCGCTTGTCGCCGTGCCGTGAGAACGCCGTGCCGGAGAGCGTCAGGCGCGACCCGGCCACGACGCGCGTGGGCCGCGAATCCAGAACGATGCGCGCAGCGGGCTCCGGCAGCACGTGGACCAACGATGCGCCGAACACCTGGCTGTGCTGGTCACCGGGGACGAATCCGACCGCGGTCACGCGCGCATACCCCTGATAACCGGCCGTGAACTCGCCGAGGGAGTCGACGTCACCGATATCGCCGCCGACGAACCATCCGATCTGCGCGCCCGGAACCGGATTGCCGGCCGCGTCAAGCGCCTTGGCGGTGAACTTGAGCTTGCCCCCGATGGGGACCTCGCCGCCGCTCGGCTGCACTTCGACTTTGGCGATTGGTTGTGGTGCGGTGGTGCTGGTGGGTTGCTGGAGCGTGACTAACGACAGTAGCGCGTGCAACAGCATGGGGACTCCTCCATCCGACGGCGGTTATAGTAGTGCTTGAGGTTACAGGACCTCGGCGTCGAACGGAAGAGCGGCACGGGCTGGCTGAACTGTCATGAAGCTGTCAGCATACTGCAGTTAGGACGAAACGGCAGTCCTAATTGACAGGTTTCAGGACGCTCCATACCTTTTGCCGCGGTTCAAGCATACGTGGCACCGTCATCGGCTGTCTGCGCTCCGCGAGGACCATACGTCTCGCGGATTTTTGTTTGAGCCCGCCCCAGGACCGCGGTGGCCTGGGTCGATCCCGTTCGGGGCCCAGCCCCATTGTGCAGAGGTTAGAACAGATATGGCTAAGGGTAAGGTGAAGTGGTTCAACGACGCGAAGGGCTTCGGCTTTATCGCGCAGGAGTCAGGTCCGGACGTGTTCGTCCACTTCACGGCGATCCAGGCCGAGGGCTTCCGGAGTCTCGCCGAGGGTGACAACGTCGAATTCGACGTCGCCCAGGGTCCGAAGGGGCTGCAAGCGCAGAACGTTCGCAAGGTCTGAGCGAGCGGCAACAGCTGTGGTGACGGGCCCGGATCACACCGGGCCCGTTTGCTTTTTCGTATATTGGCGCCATGACCCATGCTTTCCTGCTCGTGCTCCTCCTTCAAGCACCAGCGGCCGCCTCCCCCGCCAAGCCCCCAGCTCGCTCACTGGCATATCGAGGCTTTTCGCCCGGGATGGCGTATCGGGATTTCGCGACCAAAGCCCGCGGCATGGCACAGACCAACAAGGACGTCCTCGCGTGCCAGACGATGAAACACACCGCTCAGGTCATGGATTGCGCGGTGCGGGTGCGGGACGCCGACAGCGCGCGCTTCTACTTGAGCGCCAACGTGATCGAAGGCCGGACCTCCGTGATCTCGCTGTTCGATTCCGGGAGCGTGGCGCTGCTCAAACGGACGCAGGACGACATGCGAAAGAAGTTGGGCCCGCCGCAGCGCCGCGAGCGGAGCATGTGGGAGTGGTCGCACGAGCGGCGTTTTACCCGGCTCAACTGGCGTGGTGCGAAAGACTGGCGTGTCGTCTCGATCACGTTCAACGATCGAGATGTGATGGACCGGATCGCGCGTTACCGGCCACCGCCCAAGTCTAAGTAGCCGTTACGAGCCGCTCGGCCAGCTGCGCGATTCCCTGCGCTCCGGTGATTTGATCGACCCACTGCGGCGGCAATCCAGCCTCTCCATAGCGCGCGCCGAGCAACGCTCCCGCCACGGCGGCGTTGGTGTCGGTGTCCCCCCCGGCCTGCGCGAGGAAAATGAGCGCCTCTTCCAGCGTCCGGTCGTGCGTGACGAACCAGAACGCGATCTCCACGCAATGCACGACGTAGCCCGCTTCTCCTTTGATCGCGATCGGCAGGTCGCCTTCGCCCTCCCGCGGTACGCGATGCAGCGCCTCCCGCAGCGGTCGCGGGGCGCGATCGCCGATCCGGTGCAGCACTTCGTCGATGAAATAGATGTTGCCGTGCAGCAGCTCGCGCGCGGCGAGGTTCACGGCGGCGGCCGCCCACGTGCACCGCTCGTCGGCATGTGTGATCGCCGCCTGTTGGGTCGAGACCCGAATCAGGCGCTCGATTTCGTCGTGGTAGCGCAGCGCCACCGGGAGGCAGCGCATGACGCTGCCGTTCCCGGCCGAGCGGCTGGGATTCTCCTGATAGGCAAGGCGTCCGGCCTCGAACGGCTCCTTCCCGCGGTCGATCAGCGTGAGCGCGCGCTTGGTGGTCAAGCCAATGCCCCGGCCATCCACTTTCATCCATTTGACCCAGCGGCGCGCCACGTCGGCGGCGTCGAACCCGTTGCTCGCGAGCAGGGACTCACCGAGCAGCAGGGTCATCGCGGCGTCATCGTCGTAGGGAGAGTTCTTGGGAGGGGGCGCGAGGTCCCGAATTCCGTTGGGGAAGGCTTTGCGAATGGCCTCGGCCGTTCCCAGGTGCTCGGTAGGGACGCCGAGCTGATTCCCCGCGACGAGGCCGAGCAACGCTCCGCGCGCCCGAGAGACGAGTTGGGGATCGCCTTTCATTGCGCCACAAATTAACACTCGTCATGTCCATCGTTTTTGGGCTTCTGGGCATCTACGTGGTCATCGTGGCGCTCCTCTGGGCATTTCAGGAGAAACTGACGTTCCCTGCACCCCGGGCGGCCCTTCCCTCCCTGAGTGACGGTGAACGCGTCGAGCTCACGATGCGCGATGGGACTCGGCTCGTGGGGTGGTATGGGGCGGCGGAGGGCGGCGAAGGGCGGCGAGGGGCGGCGCACGCCCCGGGGCTTCTGTGGTTTTACGGAAATGGCGAAAACATCGCTGCCATCTGGCCCATTATTCGCGAGTTTCGGCCTCCGCAGGCCGCCTTGCTGGTCGTAGACTATCCCGGTTATGGAGCGAGTGGAGGGAAGGCTTCAGAAGCGGGAATGTATGAGGCTGCCGATCTCGCCTTTGACGCCCTCCGTGCCCGCCCCGATGTCGACCCCAAACGCATCTACGTGTACGGCCGCTCCCTCGGCTCCGCCGCTGCGACGCACATCGCCTCCACCCGCGAGGTCGCCGGCCTGATCCTCGAATCACCCTTCACGAGCGCCACAGGGATGGCAGCTCGGCACTACCGTTTCGTGCCGCGCGCATTGGTGCGCCTCAGTCTCGACAACATCGGACGCATGCCCGGCATTCGCTGCCCCACCCTCATCTTCCATGGCACCGCGGACATGCTCGTGCCGATGCGGATGGGTCAGGAGGTCGCGGCAGCGGCGGGGGGGGGACCTGTAGAGTTCGTGATGATTGAGGGATCTGGCCACAACGACACCTACGACCTGGGCGGAAGTACCTATCGCGACAAACTCGCCGCGTTCGTCAAATAACCACGACGGGCTCGAGCCGGTCCTTTTCCTCGTCGAAGATTTTCTGAGCCTCATCCAGCGTGCGAATCACGCCCGGCTCGTCGGGGTCGGGGAACTTGCTGCTCGCCGCCACCTTGCCGGTGAGCTTGCGCACGCCAACCAGCGCCCGGGTCACCTCACACCGCTCCACATCGCGATCCGTATGGCCCGCCACGAGCAGCTCCTCATATAGAGGGAGCGCCGCCGGATCGCCCAGCACATAGAGGGACTCGAGGATCTTGGGCGCCAGGAAGCGCCGCAGCATCTGGTCGCCTCGAATGCGCTGGAACAGCGCGATCACGTCGGGGGCCTGGCCGGGATAGTAGCGCGCCGCTTCGACCGCCGCGGCCACAAATGCGTGATGCGCGCCCGGAGTCCGCAAATACCGCGCGAACAACGGCCAGGCTTCCTTCGGATGCCGCTCGGCGAGCGCGAGAAACGCGAAGTACCGCCGCGCGAGTGGCGCCTGCGTATCGGCGATGACGGTGCGAAGTCCCGCCACGCCCCAGCGCGCGCCGACCAGCGCGGCCGCGGCGGCGTGCTGGAACCGCTCGAGCTCCGGAATGCGGAACGTGACGATGTGCGGATCGAGAAAGGCGCGGCAGCGCTCCAACACCGCCAGCAGCCGGCGATCGACCTGGGTCAGCGCGGGCTCGAGCGTCTCGGTATTCGCGCGGCGCGCCACTGCGAGTGCTTCCCACCCGACCTGTCCGAGATTCAACTCTTCCCACGTTGCATCCAGCGCTGCGGCGTCACGCGCCGCGAGCAGCCGCTCGAGCCCCGCGGCGAATCCGCACAGCCGCCGAATCGCATCCATCCCGTAATGTGGAAAGCGCGTGGATATTGCGCTATCCCATGGAGAGGCTTAACCTTGCCCGCACTCTCCCTCTCCACATCGAGGAGGAATTCTGCGGAGGCTCCTCGCCGGCATCTTGGTGGTCGCAGGCTGTTCCCGGGGCGAAAAAGGACCAATCGTGTTGGGGCTGGCGGGCCCGTTCTCGCAGCCCCGCGGGGCGTCGATGCAGCACGCCGCCGAGCTCGCCGTCAAGGAAATCAACGCCCGCGGCGGGGTGCGCGGCCGCCAGCTCGCGCTGCGCATCATGGATGACAGCGCTCGTCCCGACGTGGCGATCCGCATTGCTCGCATGCTGGTGGATGATCCATCCGTCGTGGCGGTCATCGGCCACCTCACCTCCGGTACCTCGCTCGCCGCCGGCCGGGTGTACGGGGAAACCCGGCGCCCTGTCGTCATGATCTCCCCATCCGCGTCGAGCCCCGACCTCTCCGGCGTCAATCCGTATGTGTTTCGGATCTGCCCCACCGACCTGAGTCACGGCGCGCAGCTCGCGCGCTTCGCGCGCCAGACCCTCGGGGCGCGCCGGATCGGCGTCATTTACGTCGATGACGATTATGGACGGGGCCTCAGGCTCAGCTTTGCGGCCGAGTTCCGCCGCCTGGGCGGAGAAGTCGTCGAAGAAGATCCGGCACTCTCGACCACGCCCAGCCTCGAGCCGTACCTGTCACGGCTCCGGCAGAGCGGCGGCGTGGACGCGGTGGTGCTCGCAACCGAGCGAGGCGGGGCCGAGTTGGCGCTGCGGGACATGGGCCGGATCGGGGTGCGCTGGGCGGTGCTCGGCGGCGACGCCCTGAGTGGGATCGAAACCGCCGCGCCGCTCGCCGAGGGCGTGCGTCTGTCGACCGCCTATCTCGTCGACCGCCCTGGCGTCCGGAACGACCGGTTCGTCGAGGCGTACAGCCGGGCCTATCCGGGCGAGCGGCCGGACCATCGCGGTGCGGGAGCGTACGACATCGTCCATCTTCTCGGGACCGTCTTCGCCGACGTGGGCACCGATCGGCGCGCCATTCGCGACCGTGTCGCGCGGATCGGCATGGACGCGCCGGCGTTTGAAGGCGTGACAGGCACGATCGCCTTCGACGCCCGCGGCGACGTGCCCGCGAAGTCGGTTGTGCTCGGTGCGGTGCGCGGTGGGCGGTTGGTCACCGAGGCCGCGCAATGAAAGCGCTCGACACGATTCGCTGGCGGATCATACTCGGCCTCTCGGGATTGCTGGCCGGGTTGCTGATCGCCTCCATCGTTGGCGTGACCTCACTCGCCACGCTGCGCCGTTCGCTGGGGGCCGAGATCGACCACCTGCGCGAGTCGAGTGATGTGGGCAACGGGCTGGTCACTGCGGTGTTCGAGGAGATTCGCGCCGCGCATCAATACCTCGACGACGGGGGGGGGACCAAGGCCGCCGATCAATTCCAGTCAGCCGCCGACGCCGCCTTCCGCTATCAGAAGCAGCTCGACGGACTGCCCGGGCTCACGGAAGCGGACCGGATCACGGTCACCCGCATCAAGCAGCTTCAATCCACAATTCACGTAGACTATTCGCTCGCGCACGCGAATGTCGATTTGGGCCGACCGAGCGCGGCCGCTGCTGCCGCCGCCGAGGTGCGGGAACCGGTCACTGAGCTGACGCGGCTGGTGCGTGAGTTGTCCACGCGCCAGGGGGACCGCGCCAGCGTGGCCGGCGAGCGGCTGGCGCGCATTGCCCGCGAACGCGAGATCCTGCTCTGGCTGGTCCTACTGATCACGATTGTCGTCGGCGCGGTCATGGGCGCATTCACGCTGCGCTGGGTGGAAGGTCCGCTGGTACGGCTGGTGACGGCCGCCGAGCGGTTCGGCAGCGGGGATCTGCGGCCCGTGACCACCGGACGCATGCCGCGCGAGTTCCAGGTCCTCGCGGACGCCATGCGTCAGATGGGCGAACGGCTGCGGAGCATCGTGTCGGAGGTGGTCGGCTCAGCCGACAAGATCGCGGCATCGGCGAGCGATCTTTCCGCCGTGAGTGAAGAGCTGGCGGCGTCGTCGAGCCAGGTATCCAGCGCCATGCTCGAGATCTCGGGTGGCGCCGAGCAACAGCGGAACGAGTTGAACGCCACGCAGGCCGGGCTGGAGCAGCAGCGGCGCGCGACGGCAGAGATGGCGGACGCGGCATCACGCGTCGCGCGGCTGGGCGAAGAAATCCGCACGGTGGCGGATCGGCATCGCAACGACGTCGCGGCCGCCGGGTCGACGCTGCTCGACGTGCGCGAGGTGGTCCGAACCACCGCGACCGAGGTCACGCAGCTCGCGCAGCAGAGCGCCGCGATCGACGACTTCGTCGATCTGATCAAGCGCATCTCCTCGCAAACCAACCTGCTGGCGCTGAACGCCGCGATCGAAGCGGCCCGCGCCGGCGAGCATGGGCGGGGGTTCGCGGTTGTCGCGGAGGAAGTACGCCAGCTCGCCGATGAGTCCGCGCGCGCCGCCGAAGACGTGGCGCGCACGACGCGGGTGATTCGCGAGCAGGTCGAGGAAGTCAGCGCGACGATGGCGGTCGGTCAGGCAAAAGTGCGCGGCATCGAGTCCGTGGCGGCGGGCGCGGCCCGCGGGCTCACGGAAATCGTCGCGGCGGTGGAGCAGGTCGAGCAGGCCGCGGCGCGCGTGACCCAGGCGGCGCATGAGAATCGCGGCGTCACCGAGCAGCTCGGCGCGCAAGCGCAGCGGGTGGTGAATCGCGCCGTTTCGCACGCGTCGAGCGCCGAACAAGTCACCGCAGCGACGGAGCAGCAAGGCGCGTCGACTCAGGAGATGGCAGCGGCCGCCGGAGATCTGCTCCAGGCGGCCGAAAAACTGCGGGGATTGGTGCGCGGCTTCCGACTCTAGCGGCGCTTCCTCGGTTTCTTGGCCGCTAGCTTCTTCACAGGCAGCGGCTTTTTCTTCTTCAGTCCTTCCTGCACTTCTCCCAGGACACGATCCCCTTCGTCCGGACCGATGAGCCCACGCCGCACCGCGTAGCGGACCAGCTCTTCCGCGTCCTCCTGCGTGAAATCCACCAAGCCGGCCGCCGCGCGCATCGCCTTGATGAGCGCGTCCGCCACCGGACTGCGCAGCACGCTGGCGATGCCGGGAAGGGCTTCGAGCAACGACGAGATCTGCGAACCGCCAAGCTCAGCAGGCATGAGAACGCCGTCTAAGGAGGGTTTAAGGTCGCGCCAAGCTACCTGCCTCCCATGGGGCCGTCAAGAATTAGGAAGTGCGGTGTCGCTTCGCGACACGGTGAGGTCGGATTGCGCCAGGAGCTCGCCCAGCACGGTCCGCGTGCGGGGGTCGAGCGGCAGCTCGAAGCGCAGCTCGAGCCGATACCGCGCGCGGTCTGGAGGCGCGCCTTGCCCGGTGAGCGTGAAGCCTCGATCCGATGGTGTGACAGCATCGATCGCGATCGCCGCGACGGGCTGGTACGCAGGACGGAGTGCCGGGACCGGGCGCGGGGACCGCGTCGCATTGCGGTGACGAGGGGTTTCCATGGGGGCCTTTCCTGGTTGCCGGAGAGATAGCCCGCAGGGGAGGCGCGTCAAGATCGGGGTAGTATAGATTTCGCCCTCAGAGGGGAGTTGCCGTGGGTCGACGGGGGATCAAGGAGTACCGGGCGCCAGAGGCTCTCGCGCTCATTGCGGCGGATCGCGCACATGAACCGTTGGTGTGTCCATCGTGCGGGACCCGGACGATCCAGCGCTCGCCGCGCCGCCGGCCCACTCGCCTGGGCGAGATCGTAATTCCTGAGCGGATCAGCCTGACGTGCGGAGCCTGCAGCCGGCAGGCATACTATATCACGCGGGGGATGGAGCTCCCGCGCGACGCAACCATGGACCCCAGGAGCCTATGACCGGAGATCTGCGTGGCTGGTGACGCGATACAAATGATGGGGACCGTCACCGAGGTGCTGCCCAACACGACGTTCCGCGTAAAACTCGAAAATGGACACGAAGTACTCGCCTATGTCAGCGGCAAGATGCGCAAGAACTACATCCGGATCTTGCAGGGAGATCGCGTTGCTGTTGACCTCTCTCCCTACGATCTGACCCGCGGCCGAATTACCTACCGCTATAAATAGGTACTCGGTTATCAGTCATCGGTCATCGGTTACTGATGACTGACGACCGAACCGACTACGATGGGTGCCGAAACAGCCGGTTCCAGCGAATCCGGAACGGCTGCGTGGCGACGCTCATATAGATGAAGAGCGGCCGGCCCCGGATGTGCGCGCGCGGCAGGAAGCCCCAGTATCGACTGTCGTAGGACTGGTCGCGATTGTCCCCCATCACGAAGTAATGCTGGGGCGGCACAACGATCGGACCCCAATCGTGCGTGGTGGGCCGGTAGCGCTGGGCGTCTTTCCCGACGTAATGCGGCAGCTGCCAGGCTCGGATCAACTGGAGCCGAAACTCTTCGTCGGGCACGGGCGCGAGCGCGGTGTGGAGCGCGTAGGGCTCCTCCAGACGCTGCCCGTTGCGGATCACGGTGTCCTGGACCATCTGGAGCGTGTCGCCGGGCATGCCGATCACGCGCTTCACGATGTTGAGGTCGGGCGTCGAGTCCTCGACCGAGCGGAAGATCACGACGTCCTGGCGCTTCGGCGTCGCGAACGACGGCAGACGGCAGCAGTGGAACCCGGTCAGCGGAATCTCGAGCTCTCCCCCGAACACCGCCTTGTTGACAAAGAGGAAATCGCCGACGAGCAACGTGTTTTCCATACTGGGCGACGGGATCCGAAATGCCTCGACGAGGAACGACCGCAGCACGATCCAGATGAGGAACGCGGCGCCAATCGCCCTGGCCCAGGCGATCGCCTCATCCTTCAGCGTCTTCTTGAGGGGCGGTGAAAGTTTGGGAGCGGTTGGTGGAGATTCTGAGCGGCGCGGGGCGGTCACGGCGCTTCAACCCAGTCCGCAATGAAGATGTTGGTCTCGCCCTGCACCTTCCCGTTTCGATTCGAGGCCCACACGAGCCGGCGGCCATCAGGGGAGAACATCGGGAAGGCATCGAAATCGGTGCTGGTCGTGACCTGCTCGAGTCCCGTGCCGTCGAGATTGATCAGGTAGAGGTCGAAGTTACGTGAGCGCGGGTTCTTGTGGTTGGACGCGAACAGGATCCGTCGGCCGTCCGGATGGAAGTACGGCGCAAAGTTGGCACCGCCCAGGTTCGTGATCTGGCGCTGCCCCGTGCCGTCGGCATTCATCACCCAGAGTTCCATCCGCGTCGGGCGCACCAGGTTCTGCGCCAACAAGCTCGTGTATTCGCCCGAGTCGGCGGCGCTCTGCGGATGCCAGGCGCGATACACGATCTGTTTTCCATCAGGCGAGAAGAACGGGCCGCCGTCGTAGCCGAGGGTGCGGGTCAGACGCTTCAGGTTCGTGCCATCGACGTGCATCGTGTAGATATCGAGATCGCCGTCTCGCAGCGAGGTGAACACGATCGTCTTGCCGTCGGGCGAGAGCGTGCCTTCGGCGTCGTAGCGGGGGTTGTCGGTGATGCGCCTGGTCCCGCTGCCATCGGCGTTCGCGACGGCAATGTCGTAGTCGTATAGTGCCCACACGTATCCGCGCGAGTAGTCGGGGCGCGGCGGGCAGGCGGCGCCGCCATGCTCGGTGGTCGCGTAGAAAATCCGGCGGTCGTTATCGAAGAAGTACCCGCAGGTGGTCCGGCCCTTGCCGCTCGAGACTCGGTGCAGGTTGGTGCCGTCCGCATTCATGACGAACTGCTGGTCGCAGCCGGAGTCCGACACCTGGCGCTGCAAGATGATCTGCTGTCCCGAGCGCGAAAAATACGCTTCGGCGTTCTGACCGCCGAACGTGAGTTGCCGGATGTTCCGCAGATGCCCTTCCCCCGAGTCAGCGGGAATCGTCTGCAGCAACGCGGCGAGCATGAGCGCAAGCATGGGACTGGCAAGCTAGAGACATTCAAACGCGCAGGCAATGTTACATTATCTACTTCGATGAACGATCCGAAGGCGCCTCGCCCTGCACGTCAGCCGCTCATGGATCCCCTCGGCCAACTATGTGCCGATGGGAAACAGACGGCTGAATACTTGTGGCAGGTGCCGAAGGATGCCGCGGCGCGAGCAAAGATCCTGGACCTCCTGAATCAGATCGGCGTCGAGAGCACCAGGCAGGGACGCCATGAGATGCCCAAGCTCGTCGAGGAACTGAAGATCGCCGCCCAGGCCACGCCGTCGCCGCAGCAGGTGGAGCTGCTGGTCGATGGCTTCGATCGCCTGACCAAACTATGGCAGGCCGCCAAATCCGGATTGCTATGACCAAGACTGCTGCGCCGGCTTCTCCCCGCGTCGATATCGATCAACTGTCGATCAATACCGTGCGCACGCTCGCCATGGACGCCGTGCAGCAAGCGGACTCGGGCCATCCCGGCACGCCGATGGCGCTCGCGCCCCTCGCCTACGTGCTGTGGCTGCGCCACCTCAAATACAATCCCGCCAATCCTGAATGGCGTGACCGGGACCGGTTCGTGTTGTCGGCGGGACACGCCTGCATGCTGCTCTACAGCGTGCTGTACCTGACGGGTTACGACGTCACGCTCGACGACATCAAGAGCTTCCGGCAATGGACCAGCAAGACCCCGGGTCATCCGGAGCGCGGCTTGACGCCCGGTGTGGAGGCCACGACGGGACCGTTGGGCCAAGGCACCGGGAACGCGGTCGGCATGGCGATTGCCGAGGCGCAGCTCGCGGCGCTCTACAACCGCCCGGGGGGGGGCCACGAGATCTTCAACCATTACACCTACTTTCTCGCTTCCGACGGCGACCTGATGGAGGGGATCTCGCACGAGGCTTGCTCGCTCGCCGGTCACCTGAAGCTCGGCAAACTGATCGGGTTCTACGACGACAATCACATCACGATCGATGGCTCGACCGACCTCGCGTTCTCCGATGACACCGCGAAGCGGTTCGAGTCCTATGGCTGGCACGTGCAGCGCGTCGACGACGGCAATGATCTCGAAGCGCTGGATGCGGCAATTGTGGCCGCGCAACGAGAGCGCACGCGGCCGTCCCTGATCATCGTGCGGACGCACATCGGGTGGGGCAGCCCCAACAAGCAGGACACCGCTGATGCCCACGGTGCGCCGCTGGGCGTGGAGGAGATCAAGCTCACCAAGCAGAATCTCGGTTGGCCCTCGCTCGAGCCGTTCTTCGTGCCGGAGGAAGCACTCGAGCGCTGGCGCGCCGCAAAGCCGCGCGGTGCACGGCTCGAGTCCGAGTGGCGCAAGCGCTGGGATGCGTATCGCGCGGAATATCCCGACCTCGCCGCCGAGCTCGACCGGCGGTTTACGGGACGGCTGCCGGAGGGCTGGGATGCGGCGCTGCCTGCGTTCGGTCCCAAGGACGCCCAGGCAACCCGGGCTGCATCGGGGAAAGTGCTCAACGCCATCGCGGCAAGGATGCCGGAACTGATCGGCGGTTCGGCGGACCTCACCGGCTCCAACAACACGGAGCTGAAGGGGGGGGGCGCGGGGGTGTTCACCGCCACCAATCACACCGGCCGCAACTTCCATTTCGGAATCCGCGAGCACGGCATGGGCGCCACGATGAACGGACTCGCGCTGCATGGCGGCTTCATTCCGTTCGGCGGCACGTTCCTGATCTTTTCCGACTATATGCGGCCTTCGATTCGTCTGGCCGCGCTGACCCATCTCCGGACGATCTACGTCTTCACGCACGACTCGATCGGCCTGGGCGAAGACGGGCCCACGCATCAGCCCATCGAGCAGCTTACGGCACTGCGCGCCATTCCCAACCTGACCGTGATCCGGCCCTCCGATCCCACTGAGGTGGTGGAAGCGTGGAAAGCGGCTGTCACGCACCGGATCGGGCCGGTCGCACTCGTGCTTACCCGTCAGAAAGTCTCGGTGGTCGACCGGACCAGGTACGCGCCGGCCGCAGGATTGCACCAAGGCGGCTACGTCCTGGCCGATTCTCCGAATCCGGAGGTTGTGCTGGTGGCCACGGGATCCGAAGTCGAGCTGATTCTCGGCGCGTACGAGCGGCTGAAGGCTGACGGCGGACGGCCTCGAGCAGTGTCGATGCCCTGCCTCGAATACTTCGCGAGGCAGCCAGAAACCTACCGCGAAAACGTGTTGCCTCCCAACGTGCCGGTCGTCGCAGTCGAGGCGGGAGCGCCTCAGTCGTGGTATCGGTGGGTGGGTCCGGCCGGCGCGATCGTGGGAATCGAGCGGTTCGGCGCCTCGGCGCCGTACCAGCGGATCTACAAGGAGTTTGGGTTGACGGTAGACAACGTGGTGGCGGAGGCGAAGCGCGTCAGTTCCTGAACAGCTGCCTCGCTGCTTCCCGGCCCGATCTCAGACAGGCCGAGACTCCCGCGCCATCGTATCCAGCGCCGGCGATCGCAATAGGCGGTAGCCGGCGCAGTCGTTTGCGGACATCCGCCACCTGCTCGGCATGCTGAGCGCGGTAACGTGGCAGCCCGTGATCCCAGTGATAGGTTCGCGACCAGAGCGGCTCGCCCCGGATTCCCAGGATGCGCGCCAGTTGCGCGTGCGCGATCTGCGCCGGATCTCCGTCCTGCGGCGGCAGGTATGCGCGCAGCAGTGCGTGACCCTGCGGAGCGCGGCCCGGGAATTTGAACGATGCGTAGGTGCACGCGCGCAGCTGCTGAGGCGACTCCACCACGAACCCCGCCCCTTTCAACGGCCGGCTCAGCTGCGTGTCGCGATACGCGAGCGACACGGTGATGCTGGGCACGTACGGCGTCTCTGCCAGCGCTCGTGCGTGACCCGCGCCTGCGGCCTCGAGCAGCCGGCCGGCCATGTACGCGGGCAGCGCCAGCACCACCGCGTCCGCGTCGTGCGCGGAGCCGCCCGTGATCGCCACATGCCAACCCTGCTTGCGAGGAATGAGGCCGGAGACACCTTGCGCGAACTTCACGTTGCCCGAGAGTCGCTCCAGCAGGGCCGCGACGGGTTCGGCCATCCCGGCGGCAAAACTGCGAAAACCCGCGGCGATCTCCGACTTGCTGGCGTCGATACCGAGCAATGCCGCCGCGCGGCCTTCGTCGAGTGGCGCCAGCTCCGTGCCATTCCACAGCGCCGTGCCGCGAGCCTGTTGATCGACCAGGCGATCTCCGATCCCTAGTTCGGCCGCAAGGTCGGGGAGCTCCGGTTCGCCTGCAAGAAATCCATCCGGGCCGCCTTCGACGAGGAAACCGTCCACCTGCTCGGTAACGATCATGCCGCCGGCACGCCGCTCGCTCTCGAGCACCACTACATCAGCATGGCCCTGACGCGTGAGCTCCCACGCGGCGGCTAAGCCGGCGATCCCGGCACCGGCGACGATGACTCTCAGAGCCACCCTCGCTGCCCTGCTGCTCGGCGAACTGCCTCGGCGACCGCCGCCACCAATCCTGGATCGTCATTGAGCGATGCGGTGCGCTCGAGCTGAATGCCCAGGCGCTTGGCGACGCTTTGATACTCGACGTCGATGTCGTACAGGATTTCGACGTGATCGCACACGAAGCCGATCGGCACCAGGAGCACGGCTTTGTGGCCGGCCTGCGCCAGCTCGGTGATCACGTCCTCAGCGTCGGGGCCCAGCCACGGTTCAGCCGTCGCGCCGGCGCTTTGATACGCAAACCGCCACTCCTCGAGGCCCGCCCGTTTCGCCACCTCCTGCGCACTCGCCTTGAGCTCGTCGGGATACGGATCGGCCGACGCGACAACCTTCTCCGGCAGGCTGTGGGCGGTGAAGATGACATCGACGGTGACGTCGGCCGGAAAGCGCTGCAACGCCTCTCTGATCCTGCTCGCGGTGGCATCGAGGAATTGCGGCTGGTTCCACCAGGTTCGGACGAGCGTCACGTCCAAGTGCCCCCCGCTGTCCGCGGCCTGAAGCAACTTCTTCTCGTACGCGCCCACCGACATGCTGGAGTAGTGCGGCGCCATGGCGACACCGACCACGCGCCGGAACCCCGCGGCCGCAATGTCCTGGACGGTTTCCTGGATGAACGGGTGCCAGTGGCGCATGCCGACGAACACGGCGAAGCGTCGTCCCAGCGCGCGCCCAATTGCGGCGGCCTGGGCGCGCGTGAGCTCGAGGATCGGTGAGCGTCCACCGATGCGCGCGTAGCGCGCGCGGATCTCCTCGACGAGCTGCGGTTTGGTCGTGCGGCCCCCGCGAACATCCATCAGGTAGGGTTCTACCTCGTTGATATTGCCCGGCCCACCGTACGCCATCACGAGAACGGCGATTTGCTCAGCCGTCATGCACGAGATCTACCACGGCACGCACCGCGTCGACGTCTGTCTCCGGCAGGACACCGTGGCCCAGATTGAAAATGTGACCCGGCCGTCCGGCTGCGCGCTTCAGGATGTCGCGGACCTGCCGGTCACGCTCCGCGGCCGGCGCGAGCAGCGCCACGGGCTCGAGATTACCCTGAATGGCCCGCTGGCCGATCCGCGTCCAAGCCGCGTCGATCGGAATGCGCCAATCGACGCTGATGACGTCGCCGCCGGCGGCGGCAAAGTCCTCCAGGAAGGTCGCGGTCCCGGTGCCGAACTGAATGAGGGGCACTCCCGCCCCCGCCGCGAGTGTCAGGGCACGTTTGGTGTGCGGCGCCACGCAGGTGCGGTAATCGTCGGGTGACAGGCATCCCACCCAACTGTCGAACAGCTGGAGCGCCTGCGCTCCGGCGCGCGCCTGCGCCGCAAGGTAATTGCCCACGAGATCCGCCAACTTGCCGAGCAGCTCATGCCAGGCGGCCGGCGACTGGTACATGAACTGCTTGGTCTTGGTGAACGTGCGGCTGGCGCCGCCTTCGATCGCGTAGCTCGCGAGCGTGAACGGCGCGCCCGCAAACCCGATGAGCGGGATCTCTGCGGGCAGGGCGCGGCGCGCGAGCCGGATCGCGTCGCACACATACCCCAGCTCGGCATCGATGCTGAACGTGGGGAGGCGCTCGACGTCGGTCGCATCCCGAATCGGCCGCTCGATCTTCGGCCCTTCCCCGGCCTCGAACCGCAATCCGAGGCGCAGCGGCTCGAACGGAAGCAGGATGTCCGCAAAGATGATCGCGGCATCGACGCCGAGCCGCTCGATCGGCTGGAGCGTGACCTCGGCCGCGAGCTCGGGACGGTGACAGAGGTCGAGAATGGAATGGCGCTTCCGGAGTTTCCGGTACTGCGGCATGTAGCGACCTGCCTGCCGCATGAACCAGACAGGCGTGACGTCGGTGCGCTCCCGGCGGCAGGCCTTAAGAAACCGCGAGACCTTGTGCCTCGACGTGAGGAGGGGCGATGAGGATGGTATCACCGTCGAGCTTCACTTGGAACGTCGCGACGGCGTGCACCGGCGGCCCACCCAGCACGCGCCCCGTTTCCAGCGAGAACACCCCTTCGTGCCAGGGACACGTGACCGCGCAGCGCGCGGGATCCACGGTCCCTTCGGACAGACTGGCGCGCGCATGCGTGCAGCGATTCGCGATCGCGTACACCGTTCCGTTCACGTTGAACAGCGCGACGGCTTCATTCGCTGCATACACGCGCTTCGCGGTGCCGGGCGGCAGCTCGGACAGGCTCGCCACGGGTGTAAATCCATCCGCGCGCGCCGGCCTGCGAGAGACCGCGTCAGCTGAACCTGCGCCGCCCAGGGTGTCGAGCATGTCCCACAGCGACATCTGGACGCAGGTGAACGTGGGCGTGTCGCGCAGCGTGTAGGATGACGCCTCGCTTTCGCGCAGCTCCATCACGAGATCGAGGAATTCGCCGGGATTGTCGCCCTCGAACGCGACGATGAACTCCTGATCGTCCAGGCCATACGAGTACGTCGTGTTCAACCGGATCGTGGGGTATTTGCGGCCGACGCGGACGTGCTCGTCCATCATGCGCTGACGCTCGGGCTTGGGCAGCGCGTACCATGGGCGGGTCTTGATGAACGGATAAACGAAGAGGTACTTGGCTGCGCTCGGCTGAATGACGAGCCGCTGCTCGTGCTTGGGGTCGGCGGGGAATTCATAGATCGACCGCCGTGTCATTGCGAGGTAACTGTACGGAATCGCCAGGTACGCGCCCAGGTCGGTGCGATTGAGCGCGGTCTGGAGCTCGACTAGAGCGTCGAGGTCCTCGGCCACCTGCCAGAGCAGAAAGTCGGTGTCGCCGCGGATCCCGACGAGACCATAAGGACGCAGCAGCAGCCGGCCGTGGTAGCGCTCGAGCGCTTCACCGAACTCGAGCTTCGCCGAGGCTTGGCGCTCCGCGGTCAGCCGCCGCCAGGCGGGATCGAGCGTATAGAAGGCGTAGCGGACGACTTGGCGTTTTTCGGAAGGAGGGGCAGCCATAGGCAGAATCTAACGAGGGCTCCCTGCTTTCTGCTCCCTGTTGCGATACGCCTTCACGACGAGAAACGCCAGTGTCCCGAACACCGCGAGCGGGAGCGCAACGATGAGTATCGAGCTCCAGAAGTAAATGAGATCCATCTCCTCGCCGTGCAACAAGACCGCGAGCGCGAGCGTCATCGGCCGATAAACCGCCTCAGGTGGCGTAGATAGTAGGCGAGACCGATTCCCAGAGCCCCGAACCCGATGCCCAAGACCATCTGGCCACGCCACAACGACCAGACGGCAAAGCCGGCGCAGAATACAATGCCGGTCGTGATCAAGACTCGATGAAAGGGAATCATGGGGCGGGCGCTACACCGTCACCTTGTCCAGCACCATCAGAGTCAACAGAGCTGGTAGGTACAGGATGGAAATGAAGAACAGTCGCCACGCGCGCGCCGGCGTTGCTCCAACGAGAAGTCCGGTGCCCGCGGCGACATATAGGAGCCCGAGCGCGAGCGCTCCGTAGAAGTACCACGCGCCCGTCACGCCGAGCAATGTGGGAACGAGGCTGATCGGCAGGAGGGCGACGGCGTACAGCATCGCCATCCGACCCGTGTCCGTGCCGCTCTCATCGTCCACGCTCAGCATGCGCAGCCCGCTGGCACGATAGTCCTCGCGGTACAGCCAGGCGAGCGCGAGGAAATGCGGCAGCTGCCACAGAAACAGGATCCAGAACAGCGCCGCGACCGCGACGCCGAGGCTGCCGCCCGCCGCCGTCCATCCGCCGACGATCGGGAGCGCGCCCGGCACCGCGCCGACGAGGGTGTTGAGTGTCGTCGTGCGCTTGAGTGGCGTGTACAGCAGCACATAGCTGGCGAAGGTGAGCGCCGCGAGCACCGACGTCACCAGGTTCACCGTGATCGCGAGGTAACCCACGCCGGCCGCGGTGATCGCCGAAGCAAACCAGACCGCCGCCGGCAGGGCGAGCCGGCCGGATGGCAGGGGGCGCCGCCGGGTCCGCGCCATCCGGGCATCGACGTCGCGCTCGCGGATTTGATTCCACGCATTCGTTCCGGCCGCGACCAGCGCTGTGCCGAGCAGCGTGTTCGCGAGCAGCAGCAGGTCCACGCGCTCGCGCGCGCCGAGGTAGAATCCCGCGGCGGCGGTGAGGAGGACCAGCTGCGTGATGCGAGGCTTGGTCAGCTCGAGGAACGCGCTCAGAGCTTCTCCATGATCGTCGTGACGACCAGAATGGCCGCCAGCGGCAGCGGGACGAGGAAGATGAGTCGCAGCCGCCACGGCTCGAACTTGAGGTGCATGAAGTAGAGTGCGACGAGCAGCGCTTTCCACACCGCAAGGAAAACGAGAATCAGGATCAGCCACTGCTTCGGAATGCCCGACAGGAACGCGGCCGCAACCTCCACGACGGTCAGGACGAAGAGGTACAGCCAGATCATGATATAGTTGGGTCGGACGTGCGCGGTCGTCGCCATGGGGTCCCCCGGGTCAGATCAGGTAGACGATCGTGAACAGGATGATCCACACCAGGTCGACGAAGTGCCAGTACAACCCGATGGTCTCGATCCCGCGGTAGTCCTGCGGCGAGTACTTTTCCGGCAGCACCTTGCGGAAGTACAGATAGGTCATGCTCACGACGCCGCAGGTCACGTGGAAGCCGTGGAACCCGGTCATCGTGAAGAACGTGGAGCCGAACATGGCGCCCGTCGCCGCGCCGTACTTCACCGGGTCGGCCAGCGCCAGCTCGGCGAGCTCCGAGCCCTCGCGGTAGCCGGCGGGCGTGAAGCCGTGCTGCACGAGCTTGATGTACTCGAAGACCTGTACACCCACGAAGGCGGCGCCGCACAGGATCGTCACGAGCAGCCAGAACTTGAGGCCGCCGTCGCGCAGTGTTTTCCCCGGCACGGGCCGGAGGAAATACTTCTTGCCGTCGGCGATCGCGGCGTACGCCTTGACCATCGAGACCGACGAGCAGATCAGCAGGAACGTGTTGAGGCCGGTCAGCGGTACGTTGAGCACCGCGCCGGGCGCCGCCCAGGCGTCGGTCATCCCGAACCGCAGGATGATGTACGAGCCGATCAGCGCCGTGAAGAACATCACGTCGCTGGCCAGGAAAACCCACATCCCCAGCTTGTTGCTGTAAACGCCCGCACCCGGCTCGGCCGGGACGGGTGACCGCATGAGGTCGGCGGTGTGCGTCGCGTGCGTCATCGCGTCGATCTCCCGGTCAGTGCCCGGCCGGCGGGATGGCCGGTACCGGATCGCGGTCGGTGGGCAGCTTTTTCGTCTGCGGCAGGAAGTCGGCGTCGCCCGATTCCGGCGCGCTGAACTCGTAGGGGCCGCGGTACACGTTGGGCGTATGCGGCGCCCAGTTGCCGTGCGGCGCGGGATTGGGCAACGACCACTCGAGGCCGTTGTCCTCCCACGGATTCTGCGGCGCGACTTTCCCCTTCTTCAGGCTCCACAGGAAGTTGAACGCGAAGATGAGCTGTACGGCAAACAGCGCGAACGCGCTGATCGTGATGAACTCGTTGAGCGGCTGCTGTGGTTTGAGGAAATCATAGATCGTGGGATCGTACAGCCGCCGCATCTGGCCGCCCATCCCGATCATATGCATCGGGAAGAACACCAGGTTGTACGTCACGAACGTCAGCCAGAAGTGGATCTTGCCCAGCCGCTCATCCATCATGCGGCCGAACATCTTGGGGTACCAGAACGGGATCGCGGCGAACAGCGCGAACAGCGAGCCGCCGAACAACACGTAGTGGAGGTGAGCCACGATGAAGTAGGTGTCGTGGATCGGGATATCCACCGGCGTGGCCGCCATGAAGATGCCCGACAGCCCGCCGATCGTGAACATCGAGACGAACGCGATCGCGTTGAGCATCGGCACGTGAAGGCGCAGGTTCCCGCGCCACATCGTGCCCATCCAATTGAACACCTTGATGGCCGACGGCACGGCGATGAGCAGCGTCGACACCATAAAGGTCGAGCCGAGCGTGGGGTTCATGCCGCTCATGAACATGTGATGGCCCCACACGATCCAGCCCAAGAAGGCGATGCCCACGATCGCGAATACCATCGAGTGGTAGCCGAAGATGGGCTTGCGACTGCCGTTCGAGATGATGTCGGACACCATGCCCATCGCCGGCAGGATCAGGATGTAGACCTCGGGATGGCCGAAGAACCAGAAGAGGTGCTGCCACAGCAGCGCCTGGCCCCCCGCGACCGGGTCGAAGAAATGGGTGCCGATGGTCTGGTCGAACAGCAGCATGATGGCCGCGCCCTGGAGCACGGGGAGCGCGAGGACGGCCAGGATCGCCGTGACGAACAGCGCCCACACCGACAGCGGCATCCGGAACCAGGTCATTCCCGGCGCACGGTGGTTGATGATCGTGGTGATGTAGTTGACGGAGCCCATCACGGAGGAGAGGCCCAGCACCACGATCGACACGCACCACAGCATCTGCCCGACGGTCGCCCCCGACAGGTCGGGGCGCGCCGACAGCGGCGCGTACATCGTCCAGCCCGCGCGGGACGTGCCCTCGGGCACGAAGAATCCGGCGAGCATGATCAGACCGGCCAGCAGGGCGAGCCAGAACGACCACATGTTGATGCGCGGGAACGCCATGTCGTGCGCGCCCAGCTTGAGCGGAATCAGGAAGTTGGCGTACACCCCGACGAGCAGCGGCATGATCGCGAAGAACACCATGAACGTGCCGTGCATCGTGACGAGCTGGATGTAGTACTCGGGCAGAATCACGCCGCCCGAAACCATGCTCTCCGGCAGAATCCCGCCGCCCGGCATCGGCTTGCCGGGGAAGCCGACCTGCCAGCGGATCTGCATCGCCAGCAGGCCGCCCAGCAGCAGAAAGAACAGGCTGACGAACAGGAACTGGATGCCGATGATCTTGTGATCGGTCGAGAAGATGTATTTCTGCCAGAAACTCATGGCCGCGTGGTGCCCACCGCCTCCATGCGCATCGGGCTTCGCGTGCGCGACACTCGTCATTCGGCCCCTCCGGCGGCTTGTTGTGCCATCCAGGCGGTGAACTCTTCGGGCGTATGCACGAACACGCGCGCCCGCATCTTGTAGTGGCCCATCCCGCACAGCTCCGCGCAGCCGATCTCGTACTCGCCGGTCTTCGTCGCCTGGAACCAGGCGATGATGTGCATCCCCGGCACGGCGTCCTGCTTCACGCGAAACTCGGGCACGAAGAACGAGTGAATCACGTCTTCAGCCGTGAGCTCGACCGCGACGGGCTGATTCACCGTGATGTGGAGCTGATTGCGCACGGTGAAGTCGTCGTCCGTGCCCAGCTTCCCATCAGTCCCCGAGTAGGTCATCTGCCACTCGAACTGCTTGCCCATGACACCGACGCGGTACGCGTCCGCGGGCACGCTGTCCTTGTCCTTCATCTTCACCCAGTAGTGATTGCTCACCAGGCCGAGCGCGACCATCGTGACCGCGGGGATCGCCGTCCAGATGATTTCCGCGCGCGTCGAGCCGTGCGTGTAAAACGCCTTGCGTCCGGGTCGCGCGCGATACTTCACGATGAACACCACGAGCCCGACTTCGACAAGCACGAGCGCGATTCCGGTGATGATGAGAATCACCAGGAACAGCATGTCGATCGGACCCGCGAACGTCGAAGCGGCCGGGGGAAGCCACCAACCCATGGGCTTGCTCCTCGCGCTACCGCGCGGCGAAGGTGAGGTTGGCCGTCTTGGTCTCGGTGCCCGCGATCGTCACGGTCGCGGTCTGTGTGCCGAACTTCTCGTGCCAGGCTTCGATCGTGTACGTCCCGGGGGGCAGGCCCGTGATCGAGAAGCTGCCGTCCGCACCCGACACCGCAAAGAACGGATCGGGCCGCACGCCGACCCAGGCGTGCATCCAGCCGTGCACGTTGCACTGAAGATTGACCGTCACCTCGGGCGCCGTGAACGTGCGCGTCGTCTTCATGCCGGCACTCGGCTGGCTCACGTTGAACGGGCGATTTTTCTTGGCGACGGCTTTGATGTTATGGAGCACGGGGTCGGAGTTGCGAATCTCAACGGGCTGCCCGACCATGACGCCGAAGACGTGCGGGTGATAGCGGCAACCGCTCTGGTCGAGCACGACCGGGGTCGTCGGTACCGTGAAGGTTTGGCCCGCGGGGACGCCGGCGCTCACATACACGAAAACGTTGGAGAGCGCGTTGGCCGGCCCAGCGACCACATTCTCTTCCGTTGGTGTGGTAGTGTACTTCGCCTTGCACGCCGCCTCTTCACTCATGTCGATCGCGGGATTGCGCGGGGCGGTGCCGGTGAACTTGATCTTGCCGGTGATGGTCCCGCCGGCGGCTGATCCCGCGGTGGCGGTCGCCGGCGGCGGCGTGTCTGCCGCGGGTGGAGCGGCCTGTACTTGGCTGTTGTCTCCCTTGCTGCAGACGGTGAGCAGGAACATCCCGCCCACCACGCTGAAGATTCTGCCTTTCATTGCTGCCTCCGGTATGAAGTCTTCTGCTGCGCGCGCCACACGACCAGCATGCCCAATCCCAATGTGAGCATCATGGCGAGCACCGGTGAGATGAACACCCGGGCCGGCACCGGTTCGTCGAGGGCGAGGAAGTACCAGGTACTGATTGCCATGCGCGTGCCGTGCTCTCCGTTGGACCCATCCCACGCGAAAAAAGCTACCGGGATGGCACGGCTGGTCCGGAAAGGAAGCTGGCTAGCCGTATCAGGCGAAGCAAGTGCGCGCGTGAAGACGACGCGCCACTGTCCGTGCTCGTACACGGCCTGCGCACCCACCCCCCCGTTCGCTACCGGATCGAACCGCTCCAGCCCGCGCGCCAGTCCGGCGACCGCTGCGGTGCGGGCCGTGCTGGTCCAGCGCCACTGATAGACCGGCGCGCTGGAGCTGCCCATCAGGAAGTAGGGACGTTCCATTCCGGTGGGAATCGTCACGGGGAACTGAACGGCTATTTGATCTGGCCACAGCGCCGGCTGCTCTGTTGCGCCTTCATCCTGCTCCAGGGTCGCGAGCACCCGTCCCACGTGTTCGAGCCACGCTGGGTCGGGGCTCTCGGAGCGGTCATCCCACGTGACCTGCAGCGCGAGCGAGTCGGCCGTATGCACCGCCTTGACCCACACGCCGGTGACCGCGGGAGCGAACCAGCGGCTCTTCCGGACCACCTGCCCTACCAACGGGAACCAGTACGCGTCGACGGAGGTCCAGGCCGAATCGTCCGGCGCGTGCGGCAACGCGCGCTCGATCAGCGGCGCGCGGATCACGTCCCGCACGACCGGCGGCTTCTCGGGCGAAAGGCTGCGCACATACTGCGCGACCCGCCAGAGTTGCCCGTCGGTGAGGAACGTGTTCTCGAGGAGATCACTGAACGACGGCATCGGTGTGCCATCGAGGCCGGTGCGCAGCCGGTGGTAGATGTCGTCCACGGTCCCGCCGCCATTGAACAGCCAATTCTGGTGCAGGTCGGCGGGAAAAATCGGGATTCGACCGGCGTCGTCCTTCAGGGTTGGCGCGGACGGTCCATCACCGCGCCCCAAGTCCCCGTGACATTTTTGACAGCCGATCGAGTCATAGAACTGGCGTCCCACCTTCAGTGCCTCGTCACCCGTGCCGCCGCTCGGCGCCCCGCCGAACTCGAGCGCCTGCGGCCGCAGCGTCGTGTCGGCAAAGAAGGTCGAAAGCGTTTTGATGTACGCCAGCACATCGCGCCGTTCGCGATCGGAAAGCGCGTTGCGCCATCCCGGCATCGCGCTGCCGTGCAGCCCTTCATCGAGCGAGCGCATCAAGTCGGCGTCGGTCGGCAGGTTGCCACTTGCGGTCGAGCGGATCTGGTAGATCGCGCCGGTGAAGTCACGGGGCGGTGGGATCATGTACTTGGCAGCGACGCCGTCGCCTGCGCCCTGATCACCATGACAGCCGGCGCACCATTTCTGGTACACCTGTTTCCCTGCACTCGTATCCTGCGTGGTCAACATCGCGACCATGATCACCGCGCTAATCATGTTCGGCGCTCGTTTCCCAAGTCCTCGGCTTCCACCCCGTCTGTTCGTAGAGATAGAGCACCACCGCCCAGATCTGATCCTCCGTCAGGAAGTCTTCCCACGCAGGCATCGCCGAATTCCACGGCGCCCCCTCGCGCGGAAGGCCCGGCCCGCCTTTGGCGATCCGCCAGAAGACGAAGCTCTCCGTGAGCTGAGCGATCGTGCCATTGTCCTGGAAATTGGCGGGCAGCGGGTTGAGGCCAGCCGCGTACGGGCCCTGGCCGTCGAGGTGATCGCCGTGGCACGGCACGCAGTTCTGGTAATAGACCCGCTGACCCTCGGCGACGTGCGTGGCGAGCTCCCCCTGGCGGCGCAACGGATTGTCGAGCCCGACCAGGTTGATCGTCTTGCCGCGGAACGTGATCTGCGATGGCGGTGCCGGGTGGATCGAGCGCAAGGTGGGCGGCGCGGACACGCTGGCGCGCACCTGACCGTACGTGAAGCAACCGACGATCAGCGTCACGGCCCCGAGCAGCACCGATCGCACAACTTTGAGCCGCGGCTGCACGAGCACCTCGTGCATCGGCTCTTTGAATGTCGTCCAGCGGGCTTCATCGTCGCTCACCCAGATCAGCACGCCGACCAGCACCGTGGCCATGTATTGGAGCACGACGCTCTTGGGCACGAGGGCGCTGCCGGGGAGCAACGGGATCACGAACGCGATGACGAGGTACGCCCCCACCAGGAGCCCGACCGCTTGCCAGAAGGGGTGGCGGAGGTAGGCCTTCATTTGCGGCTCGCGAGGAATTGCACGAGCGACTCGAGCTGGGCGGCCGTGAGCTGATCGCCGAACGTCTTCGGCATGATGCCTTTGAACTTCTCATAGCCCCTGGCGATCCTGGCATCCGGCGCGAGAATCCCTTCGCGAATCTGTGCGGCTGATAAGCGTGCCCCGATCCGCGAGAAATCCGGTCCGATTGCGCCACCTTCGGCGCCGACCTTATGGCAGGCGATGCATCCGGCGGCGCGGATGATCTCCATCGCATCCTTGGTCCCTCCACCGATGCCCGGTCCCGCACTCCCCGGGCTGCCGCCCGGGGTTGGCTGGCTAACCGCGGGGATGTCTGCAGCCGAGACGTCGACAGTCCCACCCAGGGATTCCAAAAAAGCAACCAACGCCCACAGCTGTTGTGGGGAGAGGGTGCGGCTCACGTCGGGCATGATCGGCTCGTAGCCGGTCACGACGAATGCGCCGGGGCTGGTGAGCGACTCGTAGATGTACGCCTTGCAATCCTTCCCGCTTTCGCGCTTGCCGCAGCGCGCGCCGATTGGGCCCTGGCCTTTTTCATCGGTGACCAGATTGGGCGCGCGGGTGCCGAGCCCGTGACAGGCTGTACAGCCGCCCGCGCCTTGATAGAGCTGCTCACCGGCGCTGACAAGCTGCTCGGGCGTCACGTTCGCGCCGAGCGCCAGTGCGCGCGGCACCTCCGACTGCATTTGCGGGATCTTGTTCGCGATCAGCGTATAGAGCGCGAGCGTACCGAGCACGACGCCGACGATGCGCAGGTTAATGGCCCACATGCGGCGCCTCCACGGTGCTGACCGCGGGCACGAACGTCGACTTTTCGGCGAGACCGCCGAGCCAGAAGATGAACCCGACGAGGGCGAGGAAGATCAGCACGCAGGTGCTGATCATGATCGAGGCGTAGCCGAGTGCCGGAGTCGCCGCGTACTGCGACGTGTCCGGCATGACCTGCCAGACGTGCCAGTGCTGGCGAATGCCGCTGCGCGCGAATCCCATCAACCCCATGAGCCACGTGAACGTGACCGCCAAAATGAACAGGGCATACTGCGAGCGCGCCGGCATCTTGCCCCACTGAATCGTGCCGAGCGACTGCGCGCCACGCGCCATGAGCACGTCGATCACGGTGACGAACACGATGCACGACAGCACCGCGCCCACCTGATACACCGAGTACCCGATGCGCACGATCGCTTCGACGAAGTAGCCGCGAATGCCGTAGAACAGCACGATCGCGGCGGCGATGATGAACATCGCGCCCTGGATCCTGGTCCCGGTCTGTGCCCACGGCACGACCGGGCGGATGTTGGCCCGCCGATACATCAAGAACGAAAGGAACGTCGCGAGAATCATGAGGTTGACGGCGGTGTTCTTGGCGCTCATGACGCCGAGCACGCCGAGGAACGGGTGGTGCGATCCGCCCATCGCGACCAGCTCGCGCGAGTCCGCGATCATCGTGTGCGGTGTGCCCCAGACAATCGCGCCGACGACGAGCACCGCCAGCAACCACTTGGTGTAGGGGCGGAACCGCTCCGCACCCGGAATGCGACCCATGCCCACCCAGAGGTAGTAGTTGCCCGCGAGGAACAACACGGCGATGAGGAACGCCTGGATCACCCAGAGCCAGCTCATGAAGCCGCCCATCATCGTGATGCCCATCGACTGGTCGTACTGATAGATCTCGCGGCCCAGCCAGTAGCCGGCGAACGGCAGCACGATCAGCGCGGAGATCGCGATGAAATTGCCGACGTAGCCCATCCAGTCGTAGTGCGCCCGTTCCTCTTCGCTCCGGGACGCGAGGAACCGGTAGCTCGCGTACGCACCCACGATGGCGCCGCCGAACACGATATTCCCGATGAGGCGGTGGATGTTGATCGGCATCCAGGTGTGGTTCATGAACGCTTCCCAGAACTTGATGCTCGCCACCTGCGTCTGCGGCGTGATGTCGCGCGGCGGCGTCATCATGTAGGTCAGCCACCCGTCCGCGATGAACATGACGATCGTGCCCCAGACGTTCAGCAGGATCCCCAGACCCCAGTGCACGAGCTTGGCCCGGCCGTACTTCCAGCGGTCCCAACCGTAGTAATAGAGGTAGAGCGTGAACGATTCGAAGAAGAAGATCGAGACGTAGACCCACATCGAGGCGCCGAAGATCGACGTCAGGTACGCCCAGAACCGGGGATAGAGCGTCGCGAGCAGGAAGGTCAGCACCGCGCCCCAGATCGCCGTCGCGCTATAAGCGATCAGCAGGAGCCGGGTGAACTCCTTGGACAGCCGGTCGTAGCGCTGATCCTTGCCGAAGATGCCGATCGCTTCGGCGACCACCGCGAACATCGGCACGCCCAGCACGAACGCCGCGAACATCAGATGAATCTCGGCGGCGATCCAGATCGCGGCGCGGCTGCCGATCAGGGGGAAGTCGCGGTACGCGCCGGCGGTGTCGGCGGCCGCCTGAAGCAGCGAAAAGGCGTCAGTCATCGGTCATCCGTCATCGGTCATCGGTCACGAAGAACGGTTTGCGTTTCGAGAAGTCGATTGGCATCGCGCTGCGGATTTCGCCGAGCAGCTCGGGCGTGATCACGTTGAACCCGCGCTCGCGCGCCCAGTCTTCGACCCGCTTCGCCACGACGCCCCGCACGAACGACGGGATGCGCTCCAGCCGCGTCCGCGCCTCGGCCGACCACGTCAGCGCGGGTGTGAACTCGCTGCCGTAACTCACGCTCCTGGGTTCGATGACTTCCACCGTTTGGGGCTCGTAGCTGCACGACGGATCCGCGGCCAGGACGTCCCCCTCTAATGCAAAGGCGCGCGCGCGGCAGCCGCCGCACAGCTTCTGGTATTCGCAGCGGCCGCATTTGCCGCCGAGGGTGCCTTCCCGGATTTGCCGGAACAACGCCGACGAACGCCAGATCTCACCGAAGCTCTGCACGCGCAGATCCCCCGCGACTTCGGGGAGATAGGGACACGGTGTGAGCTTGCCATCGGGCGTGATGCGGCAGTACTGCGTGCCGCACGGGCAGCGCGTCTCGTAGTTCAGAATCGGCGATTCGGGATCCGCGCGATGGACGTGCCGCATGAAATGCGGCGCGCACTTGGCGCGAACCATCATCTGCCCGCGGTAGTGCCGCTGCCAGCGCGCCAGGTCCGCGAGCACCGCTTCGTACTCCGCCGGTGAGAGATCGGAGAGTCCCGCGCCTCGCCCGGTCGCGACCAGGAAGTAGCAGTTGAACGCCACCGCGCCCTGCTCCGCCGACCATTGCGCGATGCGCTCGAGCTCGGCGCGATTGCCCTTGGTGGCCGTCGTCTGGATGATGAAATCGAGCTGCTGCGCGCGCATGCGGCCCAGCGCCATCACCGTGTCGTCGAGCGAGCCTTTGCCGTGGCGGAAGTTGTCATGGTAAGAGGGACGCAAGGAGTCGATGGAGACGGCAACGCCGGTCACACCGGCCGATTTGAGCGCGGCGATGCGTTCGTCGGTGAGCAGCGTGCCGTTGGTCCCGACGACGACCGTCGCCCCGCGCTGCGAGGCGTGCGCGGCGATCTGCGTCAGGTCCTGGCGCAGCAGCGGCTCGCCTCCGGACAGAATGAGCAACGGCGCGGGATTGACGGCGAGCAGCTCGTCCACGATCCGCAAGGCTTCACTCGTGTCCAGCTCCGTGGTCGCACTCTCGTGCGGCCCCGCGGAGATGTAGCAGTGGGCGCATTCGAGGTTGCAGCGCCGCGTCAGATTCCAGGCGACGACGTGCGGAACGTGATTCACTGCAGCAGCTTCTCGACCGCGCGTTTCGCTTCCTCGGGCGTTACCGTTTTCATGTCGACGGGACACTTCTCCATCTTGTCTTCGATGTCGCGGATCGGGCAGCGCGTGATTCCCTGCGCCTTCGCGTCCTCTATGAAAGCCCGCATCTCCGGTGACAGCGCGTCCTTCCCCTCCGCTTCCGCCCGGATCTGTTTGGCCCTGAGCTCGGTGAACATCACCATCATCGTGTCGATGTCGAACTCGTCAGCCTCGATCATCGCCTGCTTGTTGTCGTCCATGACATGGGTCGTTACCCGCCAGATGTCGTGGTTCCTGGCGAAGCGCTCGACCGTATTGCGCGCGAGCGGCCGCGCGATCAGCGGCACGAGCTGCAGCCGCTGCCACCCCTCCTGGGTCCACACGATCGGATCGGTGGCGACGCGGGGCCGCTTCGAGATGGCGCCCGTAACGGGGCATTTGGTCTCGACTTCCGCGACATCCGGGACCGGATCGGCGTCGTGCCCCTGCACCTTCGTCGCCTGCATCTGCTCCGTCGCCTTCACCTCGGCGAGGGCGATCTCTTCGGCGCTGCCGATGCCCATGATGAGCTGCATGTGCGTCGGCAGGAGCTTCTGGATCGCTTCATCGAGCCATTTGTTCGTGACGGTCGGCGGGGGCCCGGCGTTGCCGACCTGCTCGAGCAGGTATTCCTCGACGGCCCGACGCGCGATCCCCTGGGCGAACGGCGGCACGCGCAGAATTCGGACTTCAGCCTCGGGCGCCCACGGCAGCCCGGCCTGGCCGTCTTCCTCGATCCAGGGGATGTCTTCCGGCCGCACTCCGACCACGCCCGTCAGCAGCACGGAGCACGGCGCCAGCCGCAGCAGATTGTCTGCCTGGGATCCCAACTCCGTATTCTCGACGCGGTGCGCCCCGTGGCGGCCGATCACCAGCAAGGACGGCTTGATCTCCTCCACCCACTGCATGATCACCTGGAACGGCTTGCCGATGAGGATCTGCGTCTTGATCGGCACGTCGGGGAACTGCTGCGCCATCACCTCGGCGCGCTTGAGATTCGCCTGACAGAGCTTGAGCAGTCCTTTGTCGATGATGTTGTTGTGCAGCTCTTCCTGCTCCTCGAACTTGAACACCTTCGACGCCTGATACGAGAGCACGTCCTTGATATTGTGGAAGACGACATGGTGGTACTCGACGTCGAACGCACTGCAGACGTAGAGCGAGCCGCCGAACTCCTGGGCCAGCTCGAGCGCCGATTTCATCGCTTTGTAGCTGTACGAAGAGCCGTCGACGCACACCATGAAGCGGCCGCCCGCGAGCGGCTGCTGGTCGCGCACGATGAGGACGTCCTTCTCGATCTCGCGCAGCACGCGCGCGACGACGCCGCCCAGCTGCGAAAACGGCTGGCGACCGAGGCCGTGCGCGCCGATTGCGAGCAGGTCGTACTGCCGCCCTGAAGACCCGACGAGCCGCGCCGCCGCGTCCTCGTCTTCGGCGACCAGCCGTCCGTTCTCGCCCAGTTTGACGTCGCTGCGGACTTTGTCGCCGCCGTCGTAACCTGCGGCGCGATTGGGGTCGAAGCCGATCAGGCCGGGCAGTCGACCGGCTCCCCGGTTCACCTCATTGACGATCTCTTCGTAGTTGATGCCTTCGAGCAGCTGACGGGTCAGTGGGACGCCGGCGCCTTCGCAGCGCTTGCCGAGCTGATCGAGAAAGCTGTCGGCGATCAGCTGCAGGCCTTTTTCGATGAGCTTGTCGTGGATCTTGCGCTGCTTCTTGATCTCTGCGGGCGTCTGGAACTGGGCGGGAAGACCGGTCTCGAGCTGGCGAAAGCGGACATCGTGGAGGCGGGCGGCGTAAACATGGTTGCCGGTGATACGACCGCCGGTCTTCGTACACATCTCGATCGCGCGATCCACGGCCCAATCGGAGTGCTGCGAGTTGTCGACGGGAACGAAAATCTCGCGGTACACCGCTACCTCCCCGAGTGACGCCGCTCGAGCGGGTCTAAATGCTAGATGTCGGTGTGGATGCCGTCAGAGTTAGGGATATGCAGACGGGGTAAGGGGCTGTCAAGGAACTTGTTCACAAGCTCGGTGGGACGATTTGGCTTCCGGTTTCGTTCCAAACCGTAATCGCGTCCACCGGACAGGCGTCGCACGCGCGTAACAGTCGTTCCCGATCGACCTGGTCAGGATTCACGAATACCGCCGTGCCGCTTTCGTCGAGCACAAACGCTTCGGGGGCTTCGGTAATGCAGTCGCCGAAGCCGACACAGAGGGTGCGGTCGATGCGCACCCGCAGCTCGCGGACGTGACGTTCGTCGAAATCGCTCATTGATTCCGCCGGCCGGTGACGATCGTGAACCGCCCGACCCGGCGCTTGTGATCCATCGTCTCGACGTGGTAGAAGTACACGCCGGAGGCTACTTGCTTGCCGGACCGGCTCTTCAGATCCCACGTCAGGACGCCACCCCCCGTCGGATCGTTGTTCGTGAGCGCCTGCACGAGGATCCCGCTTTGCGAGTAGATCCGCACGATCGCGGCGGCGGGCAGATGAACGAACTTGAGCTGCAGGGTGTCGGGCGACACTTCGTATCCGCTCATCAGATAGAAGGGATCCGGCACGGTGTGGATGCGCTTCAACATCGAATCCGTGGTCACGGACGCGTTGAGCTGCGAGCCCTGGAAGCTGATTTGCGCCCGCAGGCCCGGCACGGCAGGCGGGCGCACGGACGGTACGAAGGCAAAGTTCGCCTGCGCGGCGGATCCCGTGATGGTGCCCGCATAAAACCGCGCATTCCAGACGGTTCCCGGCGGCGGGAGCGAGGCCGTCTGCATCAGGAAGAAATGGCCATTGAGGTATAAGATGAATCCGGTGCCGGTGGCCGTGTACGCCGGAGCGGCGGTGCCGGCGTAGCTCGAAGCCGTGTCCCGAATCGCGATCGGGCGTAGCGTTGCGGTGTTCTGCAGCGGCGCCGGCGTTTGCGCCGCGCTGCCGCACTGCAGGGTATACGCGGGCAGCGGTTCCACGCAGAACAGATCCGACCAGGTGAGCAGTGTGTTGTTCGTGTCGCCGGTCAGGCCTTCGCCGACGCCGGCGAAGGACTCCTCCGTGAGAATCCCCCACGAAGGACCTGCCCTGGGACTGAACGGCACGCGCACGCGGTGTGTGACATCGATGACCGAGTCCACGAGCCCCGCGGCACCCCAGAACATGCGGAAATCCGCGGCCCGCGTAATCGACGCCAATGCGGCCTCGACGATGCGGCCTGGGCTGTTGGGAGTCGTATTGTACGACTGCGGATGAAAGATCGTGATGCCGGCGATCGCTCCTGCACTGCGGGCGATGTTCGGAACACGGACCGTGTTCGCGCACAGACCCGTTGAGGGGGCGCACACGCCCCCGTTGGGATCGGGCGTGTTCTCGTTCGCAGCGCCGACCCACCACCTCGGTCCGTTGAACGCAGAGTTTGGCGGAACGCCATTCGCCTCCGCGCGGCCCCAGTTGGTGAGTCGGAACGCGTTGGGGATTGTCAACGTGACGTCCCCGAACAGCTGGTACTGGGCAGAAGCGCCAAACCGCTCTGCTTGCGCCGAGTCGACGAGGGTAGCGGCAAAGCGGGTCGTCCCGCTGGCGTCCTCGCTACCGAAAAAGCTCGTTCCCTTCGTCTGCACCGGCATCGTGAAGTGTAATGTGAGACCGGGGCTCGCCGCGGTCAGGTAATACAGCGTGGGCCGCTCCGCGCCGGGCAGTACGTCCAGGATCCCCATCCCTGTGCCGATCGAGTCGATGGTGACGGTAACCGCGCCCGTCGCCAGCAGCTGCGGAACAAAGCCACTGAACTCGAGCGCGATGCCGTTCGCCGGAGGCATGGGTCCGGAGAAGATTCCGGTCGCGGGATCGATTGTCGGTATCGGTGCAGCCGTGTCGAGCGTCGTGCCGTCACCACCCACGAGCTGCATGGCCTGCAGCGTTCCCGCGACCTCCTGCCCTGACGACACCCGCGGGGTGATGAGCTTCGTGAACCGAGGCGACTCGAACGAGACCGGTCCCGATCGGATTGAATTGAAGTCGAATGCCGTCACCGCGTAGTAGTAGCGGAACGAATTCTTCACAGTGGAATCGGTGAATGCGAAGGTCACACCGGTCTCAAAAGGCACCGGGAATCCGTTCTTGGGGAATGTGTCGGCCGTGACCGTCGTGACGAGACCATTGCTCGAGACAATCCGGCCGCCCTCGGGGACTTGAATGATGGTGCCATACACGGGGATACGAACCCGCGCCGTGGTGTCGGGCGTTGGGGGGAACGCGACCGGACAGTCGGTGACGATCCCCAGCTCGGGTGCGCACTGACCCGGGTATGACAGAGCCCCTACGAAGTCGACGAACGATGTGGTGTCGTGATCGAACTGCGCGATCAGCGTGAGCGAACGTGGGTCGGTGCCGCGGTAGATGCGGTATCCTTCCACGTCGAACTGCCGGTAGTTGGGATCGAACAGCGCCGAGCTGCGATCGGACGCGAGGGCGAAGTAGGGATCGCCGCTTTTTTCGGTAGCGCTCGGCTGCCAGACGACGGTGACCTGGTTGTCGCCCGGGATGAGGAAGAATTCCGGCCCCTCGGGGGCGGATGGCATCAGGAATTTCGCATCCACGACGGCCTGGGCGACCTGGGCCTTGTGCAGCAGCGAGCGCCGGGCGGCCACGACTTCGTTGGCCTCGATCGAGCCGTTGCCGGAGATGTCGCTTTGCGTGCGCCATCCCGCTACGCGCTCGATCACTCGGATTTTCGCGGTGTCGAGCGCGATTGAATCACCAGTAAACGGGATTCCCGGTTTCAGATCACCACCGATGTAGGCCGTGGCGGTGTCGAGCGGAGCCGCGAGGATGTACGCCATCACGAGCGTCTTGGCCTCCCCCGGCGCCAGACCGAACGGCCCCGTTGACATCTGGTAGCGGCTGTCGGTTGGGACCTGCGCGAGGAAGCACACATGCCGCGCGCGCGCGACGGCAGGATCCGTGGAGATGTTACACTGCGTGTCCGTTGGTCTGAGGTTCCCCGACATCCGTCGCCATAACAAAGCGACGCCAATCGGGTCGGGAAAGGACCCACCGCCCGTCGTATTCGTGAACATCGCGAACGGCGCTGCACTCTTCAGGAACGTGGTGCCGAGCAGCCCCGGGGCCGCGGCGAACGGGGGCGCGCCGAATGGGTCCGGTGGGAGGACCCAGCCTACTTCGGGTCGAAAATCGCCGGTGTACCCGATTCCCATTCCAAACGGCACACTTGCCGTGCCGTAGTTGCGGTTGAGGACGGCAATGTCGTGATCCATCCCGAGCTGCACGTACATGCTGTCGAATCCGTAGCCACCGTCCGGAATACTCACCGCGAGCGCTGCTTCGACGCTGTCCTGGAATACGCGCCCGACGGCCGCGATTTCGGATTGCAGCTCTGGCGGGATCGTCGGGTTCGCGTACACGCCCGCGGTTCGAGCGGTGACGTTGTACAGCGTGAAAACGAAATAGACGATGTCCTGATTCCCGGTAGGATAATTCCACGCCAGCACGCGCTGATCGATCAGCAGGCCCATCTGGTGAGTCCGGCCGTTCAGGGAATGGGGCGCTCCGTCCCAGTAGCGCGTCCATAGATCCTGTTCTGAAGCCACGTTTCGGCCGATCAGCCCGGGATCGAACGTCGTCGGGTCGCGGATGACTGCGCCCGATGGCCAATTCGCGACATCGTTGGTGTCGAGAGAATTGAAGACGTCGCTGCGCGGGGTACTGGCCGTTTGATCGCCGCGCGCGTCATAGAAGTACGCCCCGATCGTGTCTCCCGCCCACGCGAAGCCGGCACCTGCCGGGATCAGCGCGGCGACCTGGAGGCCGGACGCAAAGATGTATTGATCCGTGGTCCCCCTCGGCCAAAAACCTTGATAGGTATAGCCGTCAGATGTCGTTACCGCCGTGACGCGATTCCCACTCAGCAGCACCGCCGAATACGCAAAGAGATTCGTTGCCACGCGATGGGGACGTTTGGTTTGCGCTTCGATAGGACCCGCGACAAACACCAACAACCACCCGAACCAAAAGAGCCTCACATGCCCTCCAACCCCAATTCCGCGCGGGCAGTGTCCATGATCGCCGGAGTGATCTCCGTAATGCCGCGCTCTTTCGCGTAGTCAGCGTAAATCTTCTTGACCATGCCCCGCACGAAGTTGGGCACTCGCGCCAGCCGCTCCTGCGCATCGCTCGACCACGCAGGACCACCCGTCACGACCATGCTGTTCACCATCTCGAACGCTTCCGCCGGCACCGTGCGCCCGCCGATCTCGACGCCGAGGGAGGACACGAGCTGCGTTTCCATCGGGTTCGTCAGCATCGCGACCACGCGCCCGCACTTGGGACATTTGAACGTGGCCGCGAGCGTGCCGTCGCCGGGAAGCTCGCGTTCGCCGAACGCCATCTGCTGGTCGCATTCGACGCAGAGGAACTTCATGGGGCGTGGGATGTGGGAGGTTGGATGTGGGAGATGCGGCTTCCAAGCTGATCCCACACTGCTGCGCTGGGATGCCAGGAAATGCGCGCCAGGACCTGTGTCGCGAATTCGCCCGCGAGGTCGTCTGCTGCATTCCCCTCGAATTGCGCTCCCACCATGTTTTCCACGATGCCGAGGAGCTCGGAACCGCGCTCCACGGCGGCTCGCATGGCGCGCTGCACCGCGTCGCGGGACTCGGGCGTCGGAATCGTCACCGTGAGCACGGCGGGCGCCGTGCCGAGGATATCGCACAGCTCGATGTAGCGCTGCACGCCGGGAGGGAGATCGAGCAGCAGCATGTCGAGCGAGCCCCACGCGACATCCCCCAGAAACTCGCGCAACGCCGCGGCCTCCATCGCGCCTCGCCACACGAAGCTCTCGGCCACGGGCCCGCGGAACATCAAAGGCTGACCGTCGTCCAGCAGCTGACCCATCGAAATGCATCTCACGTCGTCGAGCCCGGTGGCCGGCTCTACCCCCTCGTCTGACGTGCGGCGTGCGGCGTGCGGCGCCTCCAGCAGCCGGGGGATGGTCGGTCCGTTCAAGTCGGCGTCGAGCACCCCGGTCGCATGCCCGGCCCTGGCGAGTGCCCGGGCAAGGTGGGCCGTTACATAGCTCTTCCCGACCCCCCCCTTCCCGCTCATCACCGCCACGATCCGCCGCACCCCGGCCAGGCGCTCGGCCACCCGCCGCCGCTGGGTCGCTATCTGCTCGGCCAGGCCCGAGCGGTCAGGGTCGGTGAGCTGGTGGTAGGTGCGCATGCTAAAACCTAGCCGGGTGGGCGGTTGGTCGGTTAGTATCCCCGTATGATTGAGGGACTCAAACAAAAACTCCAGGCGGAGGTCGAACGCCTGAATCACGAGATCTCTTTCGTGTTGCCCAAAGAGATCGAGAAAGCGCGCGCCCATGGCGACCTGCGGGAGAATTCCGAATACAAGGCCGCGTTGGAGCGGCAGCAATTCGCCCAGGCGCGCGTGCACCATCTGCGCCTACGCCTGTCGAAGCTGTCCGACGTGCGCGAGCAGGATATTCCGCGCGACCGCGTCGGGTTCGGGTCGCGGGTGACCGTCGAGGACGTGGATACGAAGAAGAAGGAGATTTACGCGCTGACGTTGGGCGAGTTCATCGAAGGCGAGGACGGTGCGGAGGAGATGTCGGTGTCGATGGCCTCCCCGCTCGGGAAGGCGTTGCTGGGTGGTAAAGTGGGTCAGAAGGTGGACATCACCCTCCCGATGGGGAAGCGTAAGCTCAAGATCGTAGGGTTGGATACGGTGCACGATTTGGCCGAACGGCGATCCTAAACACGACCGCCGCTCTTGACTAAAACCTTTTCTTGCGCTCACTTAGCTGCCATATCGATGACAATTCTTGAGGAGAACCGATGCTTTCGATTCGACTGCTGACCGCTGCGGCGGTCTTTCTGCTTTTCGCCCCCGCAGGAAGTCTCAGCGCGCAGGCCGACCCCGACCGCACCGTCGCCGGTGGCGGCACCTTCCCGCCAGGCTGGAACGTGCGGACCGAGCCTAACCGCCAATCCGGCCAGCCCGCGCCACTCTCGAATGTGAAGTTCACGAACATGGGACCAGGCGGTCTGCATACCACCGTTGGACCGGCTGCCATCTATTGGCGCAACCAGGACACCATTTCCGGCAACTATCACATCGTCGCGAAGATGATCCAAATGAAGAATCCGGCTCACCCGGAAGCCTTCGGCATCTTCCTCGGCGGCAAGAGCCTCGCTGACTCGGGCCAGACGTACACGTACCTGCTCGTGCGGCCGGTCGACGGGATGTACTCAATCCGCCGCCGCACCGGCTACATGACCCGGCCCACCGCCCTCGTCGAATGGACAGCGAGCGATGCGGTCACCAAGGCTGACAGTACCGGTAGCGCGAGCAACGAGCTGAGCGTTGAAGTAAAGGGCGGTAAAGCGAAGTACATGATCAACGGCAAAGAGGTCTACACCGGCGACGCAGCCGACCTGAACGGCGTCGTTGGCTATCGCGTCAACCACAATCTCGACGTCCATCTCGGACCGCTCGGGATTCACAAAACTTGACCGCGATCAACCCGGCAGCAGACGACGAGAAGTTTTCGTTCACGCCGTTCACCCGGCATCCGTTTTTCACGCACGTCAACCGCTGGATTCTGGAGCGGGTGATCTGTCCGGGCCGCCAGGTCATTGTCGACCTGGGCTGTGGCCCCGGCGCCGTCACCGAGCTGATTCTCGAGCGCGTGCGCGGCCAGCAGCCCCCGCCCCGCGTGATCGGCGTCGATCCCTCGCTGTCCGCGCTCGCGAAAGCTCGCGCCGCCATCTCCTCAAAGTTCGCCGAGTTCGTGCAGGGCAGCGCCGAATGGCTCTCGAAGCTCGTCAAATCCGCCGACACCGTCGTTTTTCTCAATGCCATTCACCTGATGCCTGACAAGCCACAGGTGCTGAAGGAAATTCGGCGCGTGCTCAAGCCGGGCGGCCTGCTCGCGTTCAACAGCACGTTCTTCAACGGCGCGTATGTCGAAGGCACGAGCGGGTTCTGGCGCCGTTGGATCGTGCGCTCGGTGCAGGCGCTGCGGGAAAAAGGAATCGAGATCCAGCACAACGGGCACGCCGCCGCCATGGAGTGGTACTCGGTCGATCAGTACACGGCCGCGCTGAAGGAGGCGGGCTTTCGTCCCACGACCGTCGAGTTACTGCGGATCGACATGACGCGAGCCGCACTCATCGACATCGGCCGCTTTTCGCTGTTCATCGAGGGCGCGCTGCCCGGCGTCCCGCTCGAGGAAGGCGCCAAGGCGCTGGAAGTGGGGCTCGAGCGGACGATGAACGAGCTCGGGGTCGACTCGGTCCCACGCCACTGGCTCGAGGTGGTAGCCGAAGCAGTCTAGGCCAGGACGAACTCGAGGCGGCCGTGGGCAGCGCGCAATGCGGCCTCGACGGCTCCCGGCGTTTCTCCCCGCGCAAAAATGAATCCTGGATAGCGCGAGCCCTCCGGAAACGGCACGAGCCGTTCGCCGGGATGCGCGGTGATTTGCACGTCCTCGATCAGCGGCACCGCTTTCGCTTCCGCCACACCTCGGACTTCTTGCAGCGCGCCCGCACCGGGGATCGGAATCATCATGACGCCGGCGGCTTGGCGCTCGCGCGCGAGTGATGGAATCGGCATGTCGAGTGCGTGCCGCAGGATGATCTCTTCAAGCGAATTCTTCTGATTCCCAAAACGCAATACCGCTGAACAGCGACCGCCGATCGGGCGGGCTGCGAGCTCGATCAGCCAGGGACCGTTTTCGTTGTAGCGAAGCTCGGCATGGACGGGACCTTCGGTGATGCCCAGCGCGCGCACGGCACGCTCCGCGCATTGCGTGATCGCGGCCTGAAGGCCTTCGGGGACGGTCGACGGCGTCACGTAGATCGTCTCCTCGAAAAACGGGCCGTCGAGCGGATCGGGCTTGTCGAACAGCGCGAGCACGTGCAACCGGCGATTGACGAGCAGGCCCTCGAGCGCGACCTCGTAGCCCGGAATGAATTCCTCCACCAGATACTGACGCGCGGGCTCGCCACAGGCCGCCGCATCGGGCGCCGCGAGGATTGCCTCGAGACGCGCGTGGGCTTTGACAAACCCGTCCGGCCCATCCGCGCGGATCACTCCGCGCGAGGCCGACAACCGAAGCGGCTTCAGCACGCACGGGTACGCGATCGATCTCGCGACCTGGTGCGGATCCTCCGACAGAGCATGCAACGCGAACTTCGGGATCGGCACGCCCGCCTCAGCCAGCCTCCGGCGCTGTGCGTGCTTGTCGCGCGCAGCCTCCGCCGCGTGCACGGGATTGCCTTTGAGCTTGAGCCGCTCGGCGATTGCGGCGGCCACGATCGCCGTGTCGTCATCGACCCCCACGGCGCCCTGAATGGGATGGTCCGCGCTGAACGCGCGCACGGCTTCGGCCGCCCGGGCCGGGTTTTGGAAATCGAGCGTGAGCAGGCCTGCGGGATTCGCGGCCTCGAGCGTGCTGGGGCGTTCTGAGGCGACCGTCAAATCCGCACCGATCCGCCGCGCAGCCTCCACGAACGCCGTTGTGCGGTATGTCGTGGTCGGCAGCAGCAGCAGGAGGCGGGGGGCTATTTCTTGGAAGCCTGGAAGTAGGGGTTCGAACCCGACGTGTGATCGGTGATGTCGACGATGCCGCGGACCTCGGGGACCAGCTGCCCCAGCATCCCCTCGATCCCCTGGCGCAGCGTCACATCCGCCATGCCGCAGCCCTGACAGCCGCCACCCATGCGCAGCATCACGACGGCATCCTGCACGTCGATCAGCTCCACGCGTCCGCCGTGCCGCGCGACCATCGGGTTCACCTGCTCCTCGAAGACTTTCGCGACCTGCTCGTACAGCGCGTCGTCGTCGACGGCGCCGGCCCCCCCCCCGGGGGGGGGGGTTGCCTTCGCGGCCACCGGAGGCACCCCAGACGCGGCCGCCGCGCGAATCGCCGCGCCGACCGCCTTCGCCACCGCCTGCCAGGGCGCGGGATTGTCCTTGACGACCGTGACGATGTTGCCGGAAACGATCACTTCGGTGACACCGCCTGCGGGAATCGCGAAGATCGCTTCCGCCAGCGGCGATCCCTTCGCCTCGTCGGCGGACGCGAAGCGCCGTACGCCCGCCGCGTGCAGCGGTTGGCTCACGACGAATTTGCAGCGGTGGTTGTCCACCGGCTCGGCGGTAATGCGTATCTCAACCTGACTCATATGCGGCAACCTAAGGCCTCACGGCGTGTACGCCAAGTTCGCCGCCAGCCAGCGTTCTACTTCCTCTTGCGTCATGCCTTTACGAGCGGCGTAGTCCGTCGCCTGATCCTGCCCGATGCGCCCCAGGCCGAAGTACTTGGCTTCCGGATGCGCGAAGTACCATCCGCTCACCGACGCCGCAGGCAACATCGCGCACGACTCCGTCAGCGTGATGCCCGTGGCGTCTGTCACGTCGAGCAAGTCGAAGAGGGTCCGCTTCTCGGTGTGGTCGGGGCACGCAGGGTAGCCGGGCGCCGGACGGATGCCGCGGAAGCGTTCGCCCACGAGCGTGGCGACGTCATTCTTCTCTTCCGGTGCGTAGCCCCAGAACTCGGTGCGCACGCGCTCGTGCAGCCGCTCGGCGAGGGCCTCGGTCAGCCGGTCGGCCAACGCTTTCGCCAGGATGCTCGAGTAGTCGTCGTTGTCTTTCTCGAACGCGGCGCACACCGCGTCGAGGCCGTGGCCTGCCGTCACGGCGAAGGCGCCGACCCAGTCGGGCTTGCGGCTGTCCTTGGGGGCCACGTAATCGGACAGGGTCAGGTTGGGGCGCCCGGGTCCCTTCTCGAACTGCTGCCGCAACCCGCGCAGCACCGCGCGCACCTTGGCGCGATCCTCACCCGCGTAGATCTCGATGTCGTCGCCCACGGCGTTGGCGGGGAAGAGGCCGACGACCGCGCGCGCCTGCACCAGCCGCTCGGCGACGATGCGCTTGAGCAGCGCCTGCGCGTCCGCGAAGAGTTTGCGGGCAGCCTCGCCGACGGTTGAATCCTCGAAGATCGCAGGGTAGCTGCCTTTCAACTCCCACGCCTGGAAGAACGGCGTCCAGTCGATGTACGGGACGAGCTCGTCGAGGGGGTAGTCGTCGAACGTGGTGACGCCCGGGTGGCAGGGACGGGCCGGATCGTAGGTGTCCCAGTCGAGGCGCAGGCTGCGCCGTCGCGCTTCGGCGAGCGGCAGGGTCACCCGCTCGGCATCGCGCGACCCGTATTCGGCGCGCAGACGCTGGTACTCCGCGCCGACCTCGTCGAGGTAGGCACCCCGGCGCTCCGCGGACAAGAGCTGGCTGACGACGCCCACGCCCCGCGATGCATCGAGCACGTGAATCGTCGGGCCGGTGTAGCCCGGGGCGATCTTGACCGCCGTGTGCGCCCGCGAAGTGGTCGCGCCGCCGATGAGGAGCGGGAGCGTGAAGCCCTGCCGGGTCATCTCTTTTCCCATGCGGACCATCTCGTCGAGCGAGGGCGTGATCAGGCCCGAGAGGCCGATCACGTCGGCGCCTTCCTTGCGCGCGGTGTCGAGAATCGTCTGCGCCGGCACCATCACGCCGAGGTCGATCACGTCATAGTTGTTACAGCGCAGCACCACGCCCACGATGTTCTTGCCGATGTCGTGCACATCGCCCTTCACGGTCGCGAGCACGATCTTGCCGGCGCGGCGCACGCCCCCCGCCGCCCGTTGCTCGGCCTCGAGGAACGGCACGAGGTAGGCGACGGCTTTCTTCATCACGCGGGCGCTCTTCACCACCTGCGGCAGGAACATCTTCCCCGCCCCGAACAGATCGCCGACGACGTTCATGCCGTCCATCAGCGGACCTTCGATCACGTCGATCGGCTGAGCGGCTTTGCGCCGTGCCTCTTCAACGTCGGCCTCGACGTGGTCCATGATGCCTTCGATCAACGCGTGTCGCAGACGCTCGATCACCGGCAGCGAACGCCACGCGGCATCGGCCCGGGTGACGACCGTGCTCTCGCGGTGCTGCTCGGCAAGCGCGGTCAGGCGCTCGGTGGCGTCGGGACGGCGGTTGAACAGGACATCCTCAACCAGCACGAGCACGTCGGGCGGGATGTCTTCATATACGGCGAGCTGGGCGGCGTTGACGATGCCCATATCCATCCCCGCCTTGATCGCGTGGTACAAGAACGCCGAGTGCATCGCTTCACGGACGTGAGCGCTGCCGCGGAACGCGAAGGACAGGTTGCTCACGCCGCCGCTCACGAGCGCGCGCGGCAGTGTCTCCTTGATGCGCCGCGTGGCGTCGAGGTAACCGATCGCATACGTGTTGTGCTCTTCGATCCCCGTCGCCACGGCGAAGACGTTGGGATCGAAGATGATGTCCTCGGGCGGGAAGCCGGCCTGCTCGGTCAGCAGTTTGTACGCGCGCGCGCAGATCGCCACCTTGCGATCGGCGGAATCGGCCTGGCCCTCTTCGTCGAACGCCATCACCACGACCGCCGCGCCGTAGCGGCGGACGAGCCGCGCCTTGGCGAGGAATTCCGCCTCGCCTTCCTTGAGACTGATGGAATTTACGATCCCCTTCCCTTGGAGGTTTTGCAGCCCCTGCTCGAGGGCCTCCCAGCGGGACGAATCCACCATCACCGGTACCTTCGCGATGTCCGGCTCTGCGGCGACCAGTCGCAGGAAGCGCTCCATCGCGGCAACCGCGTCGAGCATTCCTTCGTCCATGTTCACGTCGATGATCTGGGCGCCATTCTCCACCTGATGGCGCGCGACCTCGAGCGCGGCCTCGTAGTTCCCGGCCTTGATGAGCCCAGCGAACCGCGACGAGCCGGTGACGTTGGTGCGCTCGCCGATGTTCACGAACAGGGTGTCCGGCCGGATGTTGAGGGGCTCGAGACCAGATAGCCGGCAAATCGGCGCGACCTCGGGGAGCGCGCGCGGCGGCACGCCGGCCACCGCTTGGGCGAGCGCCCGAATGTGGGCGGGCGTCGTGCCGCAGCAGCCGCCGACGACGTTCACGAATCCCGAGCGCGCGAATTCGCTCATCAGCGCCGCCATTTCGGCGGCGGTCTGATCGTAGCCGCCGAACGCGTTCGGTAACCCGGCATTGGGATGGCAACTGACGGGGAGATTCGCCAAACGCGATAGCTCTTCGATGTAGGGACGCAGCTGCGCCGCACCCAGCGCGCAGTTGAGCCCGATGGTGAAGAGATTCGCGTGACGGACGGAGTTCCAGAACGCCTCGACGGTCTGTCCCGACAGCGTCCGCCCACTCGCGTCCGTGATCGTCCCCGACACCATCAGTGGAACATCGAGCCCGCGCTCATCCAACAAGCTCCGCACCGCGAAGAGCGCGGCCTTGCAGTTGAGCGTATCGAAGATCGTCTCGACCATGAGCAGGTCGACCCCGCCCTCGAGGAGCGCTTCGGCCTGCGTGCGATAGGCGGCGGCGAGCTGCGCGAACGTGACGTTCCGGAAACCCGGATCGTTGACGTCGGGCGAAAGCGATGCCGTGCGGTTCGTCGGCCCGAGGACGCCGATCACGAAGCGTGGCCGCTCGGGCGTACGCACCGTCATCGCGTCGGCTTCGCGGCGCGCGAGCTGCGCCGCGGCCACGTTGAGCTCGTACACCACGTCTTCCATCCCGTAGTCGCTCTGCGAGATCACCTGGGCGTTGAACGTGTTGGTCTCGAGCGCGTCGGCACCGGCCTCGAGGTAGCCGCGGTGGATCTCGGCGATGACGTCGGGGCGCGTGAGAGACAGGAGATCGTTGTTGCCACGCAGATCCTTGGGATGCGCGCGGAACCGCTGCCCGCGGAAATCCTTCTCCTCCAGCGCGTACGACTGGATCATCGTCCCCATGGCGCCGTCGAGGACGAGGATGCGCTGCGCGAGCGCGGCGCGAAGCTGGGTGAGGCGTTCCGTACGATCGGTCATTCTGAAAAAAAAGACCCCCGTCGCCAATGCGGACGGGGGAGGCCCCGGCTTTTTAGCGACTTGTTTAACGTGGCTGCAATAGGCCGTAACTCACCACGTACTGCGACTGTTGTTGGGGAAACCTAACCTGCTGGCACCGGGCCGACCAGCGTAGCCCGCGGTCGCGCGCTTCAATTCGCGCGCGGCTCCCAGGGGTGGGATGCCCAAATTCGAGGCGAGTGTCATAGGAGGAGAGACCTTAGACGGTTCTAAACCCTTCCGGTACTTGGCCCGCTTATTGCCCTTCACCCCTCCCGGACAACCGAATGAGAGCCACCCCTCGCAGGACCCAGCCGTGGTTGGGGCCCGTCGCCATCTCATTGGCGGCAGGCGCCCTCGTGCTGCTCAGCGGCCTCATCGTAAGTGGTTGCGGCATCAGCAAGTTACTGAGCAGCCCTAACGGCGAGGCCGGCACCGGCGGTGGGGTGATCATCGTCATTCCCTCGCTGGTCAGAGACTCGGCGATCGCCGGCACGAATACGATGCGGGTCACCACCCTGGCGGTGACGAACGGCGGCGGCTGGTCGGCCAACACCGACGACGACTGGATTCACCTCTCCCCCGCGAGCGGGGGTTCGCGCGCCACGGTGCATCTGTCGCTCGATCCCGAGGACCTCTCGCCGGGACTCCATCGCGGCACCGTCACGTTGCAGGAACAGGAGAATGAAGACGCCAGTGCCACCGTCGCGGTCGACTTCCTCATCCAGCAACCGATCCTCGCCATCGAGCCCAAAGAATTCGAGTTCCGGCCCAGCAACAGCAACACCGTGTTCCACGACACGATCTACGTGACTAACGAAGGCACCGGCCCCCTCGTCTGGTCCGTCACCACCGAGCATCACGTCGGCTGGTTGACGTTCGAGAGCGACACCAGCGGGACTGCGCCGAGCGTGATCGCGATCAGGGCCAGCAACGCCGGGCTCTCCTTCTTCGGGACCTATCGAGAGACGATCATCGTGTCGTCCCCAGGCGCGAAAGAGAATCCCAAAAAGATCGAAGTGACCATGCGTCGCAAGCGCGGCGGCGACGACGACTCCGGAACTCCCTGATGCGCACGCATTACTCGCTTCGTCACCCGTACCTGCTCGGCGCCGTCGCGCTGGTTGCCTTGTCCGTCGCCTGCAACCTCGACATGCTGCTGAAATCCAACGGTACGCCGTTGCCGGTGCTGACCGTCACGCCCGCGGAGGTGCAAGACACCGCGCGTGCCCACTCCAACGACGAGAAGACCGTTGACGTCGCAATCACGAACGGCGGCGGCGGAGCGTTCACGTGGTCAGCGTCCGATCGTGCGGACTGGATCCGTATGAATCCACGCGAGGGCGAGGTGCCCGGAACCCTCACCTTGACCCTCGACCCGGAAGACCTAGGACCCGGCGTTTATCAGGGAGAAGTAACCGTCGTCGCGAAGAGTGCGACGGACAGTCAGTCCACAACGATCGCGGTGACGTTCGTCGTGCAGCGGCCCGGGCTGAACGTAACGCCGACATTAATCGACCGTTCCACCAACCTGGGCAGCAACCAGACGTTCAACGAGACGATTCAAGTCAGCAATAACGGCACGGGGCAGCTCAGCTGGACCGCCACCCAAGACAGGTCCTGGCTTACCCTGGGGGCGACATCCGGCACCGGCGACGCGTCGATTCCCGTGGCGATCAACAGCAGCGGCCTCGCCGGAGGGACGTATACCGGAGGGATCGTCGTCACGGCACCTGGTGCGACCGGCAGCCCCCAGCGTGTGAGCGTGGTACTGACCGTCCTCGCTCCCGGCCTCGCTGTCAGTCCCGCCTTGATTCATGAAACGGCGCCGACGGGCTCGACGACGCCGATCAACACCAATCTGCACGTGGCCAACTCCGGAAACGGCTCGATCACCTGGAGCGCGACCAAGACGCAACCGTGGCTGACGCTCTCCGCGACGACCGGCGCAGCGCCCGCGGATGTCGTGGTCACGCTCAATCCGACTGGACTACCGCCGGGAATACAGAGTGACACGATCCTGTTCACGGCGCCCGAAGCCCTCAACGGGCCGGTGAAAGTGCCCGTGCAATTCGACATCACCGTGCCCGGGCTCGTGGTCACACCGCCGTCCATCAGCGCGACGGCGGAGGCGACCGACAACAAGAAGCAGCAGTTCGACCTGGACGTGTCGAACTCCGCCGGCGGCACGCTCGCCTGGTTCGCCAGCGCGGACGCGCCGTGGATCGCCGTGGATCCGGCGGGATTCGCCCCTTCGAAGCTGACTGTGACGCTCGATCCTCGCGACCTGAGTCCCGGGCCGCACAACGGCACCGTGACCGTCGTGTCTCCCGGAGCGGCGGGCAGCCCGTTCGTCGTGCCCGTGCAGCTGACGATCACCACGCCGCCCTGCTCCGAGATCCCGATCGATCCGCCCGTGGTCAGGACCAGCCCGCTCAACCGCAACGATTGTGCAGCGCCGCACCGTCCCGGGAGCTTCGCGAACCTCTACACCCTCTCTGCCAACGCCGGGGACACACTGTCTATCCGGTTCTCGGCCACGTTCGACGCGTACCTGATTCTCACCGACGGCGCCGGGAACTTGCTCGTGGAAAACGATGTGTGTCCGGGCGAGTCGGGAACGGCTTGTATCACATTCCCGATCACCACGGACGGTCGCTATTTGATCGAAGGTACGAGCACGATCCCTGGCGCCACGGGGGAGGTCACGATCACCGTTCTCATCCGGCCGCCCCCGGCAGGCGGCAGCCCGCCGAGACAGCAGTAGGAAGGAGATCCGCCGTGAATCGATTCCTTGTCGCCGGTTTGGTCGCGAGCGCGCTGCTCGTACCGCTGACCGCACGAGCGCAATCCGCCAGCGCCCTCCTCGATCAGGGGGTGCGCGCGTACCAGGTACGCGAATACGACGGTGGAGCCTGGCTGTTGCGACGCGCGCTGGCGGCGGAAGGCGCGGACGCGTTGTCCAACGCCGGCACGGCCCGCGCTCTCTTGTATCTCACGGCTACCGAAGTCGCTCGGAATCAACGCGACTCCGCGCTCGTGGTGGCACGCCGGCTGATCCTGCTCGATCCGCGCTATCGCCCGGACGACACCTTCCCTCAGGCGGTGATCGCCGTCTACCAGGAGGCGCGCCGCACCGCGCCGAGCGTGTCGATCCGCGCGCCTGGAGACACGGCGATTCGTCCGGGAGCCGAGACTTTTAACGTGCGGCTCGGGTCATCGACTGCGCCGGACGTGACGGCGAACGTGATGAATGCGGATGGTCGCGTGGTCCGGACGATCTTCTCCGGAACGATTCGCGATAGCGTCGACGTCCGCTGGAACGGCCTGGATGGTTCGGGTAACGTCCCGGCCGCGGGCCGCTACATGATCGTGGTGACGCCGCGCGACCGCCGCGGCGGCGCGGCCGGCTCGGCAAACTGGACCCTGCGCCTGCCGATCGAGATCGCCCGGCCGGCGGTCGACACGACGCCGTTGCCCCCCGCCCCGCCCGATTCGCTGTTCCGGCCCGAGCGGGGGAATACCCAAGGCGCCGTGCGCGCGCTGATTCCTGCGGTGATCGCGGGAGTGGCGATCGTGGCATTGCCGAAGGTCGTGGCGGAGGGTGAGGAGGCCAGCCAAGCACGACTGGTCGTCGGAGGCGCCGTCACGATCGCGGGGATCGTGGCGTTCTTTTCGCACCATCCCGGCCAGCGGCTGCCCGAGAACGAGCAGTACAACCGCAATCTGCGCGAGACCTGGCAGCGCAACTCGCAGGAAATCGCGCGGCGCAACGCCGATCGGCAGCGGCAGTCGCGGATGATCATCCGGCCTGGCGCCCCCTCGCTGGTGACGTCGGAGACGCCATGAAACTTCTCCTCGGCGCCCTCCTCGGACTCGCGCTGCTGCCCGCCCAAGTGCGGGCGCAGGGCGAGGGCCGCCGCCTGCACTTCACGGTCGCGGGTATCGCCGGGCAGCAGATCGTACAGAGTCATGTCGATAACGTCACCGATCGGCTGACCGGACCCCTCCTTGGGGCCGAGGGCATGCTGATCAGTGATCGCCTGATGGTGCGTGTTCGGTATGGTGAGGGTCGGATCAAGCCCGAGGCCGGGAGCACGACGGAAGCGCGCGATATCGTCAGCGGCGAAGCGCTGTTTGGTGTTCGCGCCACGCCCTGGCTCTCGCTTTGGGTCGGTCCCAGTGCGCGCGCGTATACGATTGGGGAAAGTGACCAGCGCTGGCTCGTCTGGTCAGGTCGCGCGTCGGCGCGCGGCGCGCTGGTGCCGGGCCGGATGCAGACCTATGTCGAGCTCTGGGGTGTGTTCTCGGGGAGCGTGGGGAATCCGGCGATCAAGGCGGGGGGCCGTGGCGCACGCGGCGGACTCGAGATGCGGTTTGGCGCACAAAGCAGCTTCTGGGGGCGGCTTGGTTATGGTATCGAGTCGCTGCACGCCGATGGGCTGCGCGAGACGGCGGAGGCGCTGACCCTCTCGATTGTGTTCGGCTTGCCGCAGTAAGTCGACTTACGGGTGCGGTGGAGGTGCGGGATGCGGTGGCGGCTGCCCACGTCCCGGGGGCGGTCCGCGCCGTGATTGGGCCGCTGCCGCGCGCGCCAGTCCCGACGCCGCCTGGGCGGGAGTGACGCCCTTTGCCACCTCGGCCTGTACGCGGCCGGGCAAGGCCAACAACTCACCAGCCGGGCGACCGGCCTGCAACGTCCCGGTCACCAGGGTCACCGTTTCGACCGCGGGAACACCGAGCGCGACCAGCGTGCCGGCGACGCGCAGACCGACGATCACGTCCGCCGGAGCGGACCCGCTGCGGGCCAGCGTCGCGATATCGCGGCCGCTCAGGCCCGCTGTAAGCGCGAACGCTCCCGCTGCAATCGCGACCGTGTCCGCCGACAGCACGGCGTTCCCATCACGCAGCCCGCGGGCTGCCGCGTCCAGCTGCGTGACGACGAGGCGCATCGCGGCACCCACACGCTCGGCGGGAATCCTCTTCGCGCTACCTTCGATCGCTTTCTGAATGATCGGATCAATCGGCAAGCCGCGGCGCGCGGCGTCAGTCCCGAGCTCCATAGCCAGGGCCGCAACATCCGGCGGCACGCGACCGGCCAGCCGGTCGGCGATCGCTTGCTGCTGCGTGATGAGCAGCGCGAGTGGCAGTGCGAGGCTGGCGAACATCAGAGCGTGAGCACGCTGTTACGCCGGCCGAAGCCGTCGTCCACGGCCGGCGCGGCGGGATCTGGGACCCAGCGCTCGCCGTCGACCACGAACGCGTACTGATGCTCACCGGCGGGAAGGGTGATCGTCGCCGTCCAGACGCCGGCGCCCGTGCGCACCAGCGGCGTCGCGCTGGCGTCCCACTGATTGAACGTGCCGGCCACGCCGACATCATGCGCGTCCGGCGCGCTGAGCACGAACCGAACCGTGACGAGTCCGGACGGGTTGGAAGGCGCCGCAGGAGACCCAGGGCGGCCGAGCCACAGCACCAGGGCGGCGGCGGCGGCAAGCGCAGGGGCGAGCAGCCAGGGCCGAACGCGAATGCGTATTTCACGGGGCTCGAGCACGCGACGCCACAACCGGCGTCCCGGGCGCTCCGCGATCGTCGCCATCACGCGCGCGGTCAGATCGGGCAGCTCGACCGGACGCCGATCGAGCGCGGCGAGCAGGCGCAGCGCCTCTTCCCCTTCGGCCCGCAGCTCGGCCGGCAGGTCGGCGATCGTGATGTCGCCGTCCAGCACCTGCTTGACCAAAGGATGGAAATCGCGCTCGCTCATGGCTTCTCCCTCAGTTGTTCGCGCAACTTATCGTAGGCGCGGTGCATCCGCATTTTCAGCGACGGCACGGACGTGCTCAGCCGCTCCGCAATCTCCCCGTACGACAGTCCTTCGACGTGCTTCAAGACAAATACTTCCCGTTGATCCGGCGTCAGCTCGAGCAGCGCGAGCTGCAATGCGCGACGTTGCTCGGCCAGCTCGGCTCCCCCGTCGGTGCGATCCGCGGCCGGGACCGCGTCTGCCGCCTCGAGCGGCGCTGACGTCCGGGTGCGGCGCCGCTCCGCAAAACAGCGATTGCGGAGAATCAGGAAGAACCATCCGACGAACTTGTCGGGGTCCTTGCACTGCGCCAGCTGATCATATGCCCGCACGAACGCGTCCTGCACGGCATCTTCGGCCGCATCGGCTGAGCCCAGCATCCGCGCCGCGTAGCGCGCGTACCGATCGCGATAGCGGTCGACCAGAACAGCGTAGCGCTCGCGATCCCCCCCGAGCACCGCTCGAACGATCTCGCCGTCAGGGGGGACCTCAGTTTCAGAGCGCAACCCGTTCCTCCGCTAAAGAGTAGCCTCGTATCAGTTTGGTAACGGGCCGGCGCGGCACCGTGACCTGCGTTACCATCGGCCTCCTTCCGGAATCTTTACCGAGCCATGACTGCGTTGCTAGAGCCCAGACCCGAACTTGTCGCCGACTCAGTCTTGATGATACGGCTGGCCAAACGGGACTCCACCGCACTGGTGGAGCTGGAGCGGCGCCATCGCAGCTCGTTGTACGCGCAAGCGTATAGCATCCTGATGGATGCCGGCGCGGCCGAGCGGGTGGTCCGTGACACATTCTCGCAGCTGTGGTTTGACGCTCCAGAGTACTCGATCATGCCACGTGCCTGGGATCTGCTGCGCGATATGGCACGAGAGCTCGCGCGGGCGGAGCAGGCTTTACGTTCAAACGCACGATGGAGGTAATAATGCTGAAACGTGTTTTGGCAGTACTGGCTGCGTTGCTGGTGCCTTCGGCGCTGGCGGCGCAGAACCCGAAGGTCGCCGCGCCCAACGAGCATGCGTCGGACGTGGCGAAGGAGAGGGTCGCGGCCGCGATGGCCCGGCGCGCCACGCACGTGCGTGGCGAAGCGGTCGGCCTCGATAACCGGCCCGTGACGCCCGCCACCCCGGCCGTGCGGGCGACCCGCGCGACACCGGCGGTGCCGAATTCTGACGGCGGCCCGGCGACCCGGGCTGTCCCTGCTGCGCCGGCGACGCCCGCTATTCCGGCTTCGCCGCCCAACAAGCCTGAGAACCCGGGAGCGGGGCACGGTCGCCGGCCATAACTGAGCCTCCGGTTTCGCGCTGTATCTTACCGGTCCCATGAAAATGGGACCGGTTCTTTTCTTGCCGATCCTGGCCGCAGCCCCACTCGGTGCCCAACATCAGGCGTCACTGGGTGTGGGCACAGGCGTCGTTCGGTACACCGGTGGCACGAGCTTCAGCATCGTGACCGTGGCTCCCGCCGCGCAAACGTTTTCCCCCTTCATGTATTTGGGAGCCGGCGGCTCGGCGTCCCTCCTGGAAGGCGGTGTCTGGGCCGGCCAGGCGCGCGCCGACCTGTGGTCCGCGCTGACGCATCGCTCGCGCGGACTTCGCCCGGCGGTCAGTGCGGCGATTGCCGCCACGACCCGCTCGGATGCCGTGGCGGCGGGGTCCGCGACCCTGGTGTTGGAATCGATTTGGACGGGGGGGGGCTCGTCGCGACGCGGCGAAGGAGGCGCGGCATTCGGGATTGGCGCGATCAGCGGCGTGATCGAGAAAGTGTCGGGTGTGACGGCGCTGCGCCTGCGTGGCCGCGGTTGGTGGCAAGCGAGCGGGTCCCCGGCGCAAGTGTCGCTCACGATCGAAGGCAATCGGTTTCTGAGCGCCTGGTACACCGATGTGGTTGGCGGGCTGAGTGTCGATCGGAACCGAATCGTCGCATCCGTTTGGCTGAGCGGCCGATTCAGCGGGACGTATGGATCGAGCGGCGCGGCAAGCGCCGCGGTCCAGTACTTCCTGACACCTACGGTGGCGTTCGAAGCATCAGGGGGCAGCTACCTCGCCGACCCGTTTCAGGGTTTGCCTCGCGCCGGCTTTGTGACCGGAGGATTCAGGGTGTTCACGCCACGGCGCGCGCTGAAGCCGGCCGCGCCTGCGCCGTCACCGCAGCCGGTGCTGCAACCACTGATCGCACAGCACCGCGGTGACACGCTGGTCGTGCGCTTTCGGATGGTCGGGGCGCGCTCCGTGGCGATCGCTGGGAATTGGAACGCCTGGACCCCCGCTCCCCTGCGGGGACTGGGTGACGACATTTGGGAGGCGATGCTGCGGCTCGCGCCGGGTGTGTACTACTTCAACCTGGTCGTCGATGGGGACGAATGGGTAGTGCCGGGTGGCGTCGCCACCGTGCCGGACGGGATGGGGGGCGTGATGGCGGTGTTGAACGTGCTGTGACTTGACGATTCCCAGCCGATCTCGTACCGTGGCCACGGCTGGATGCTCAGAGGTCCCTGCTGTCCTCTCTTCAGGAGGGATGCCAGATGGGCAAAATCAACATGCAGAAGGTGATTATCGGTGGGTTGGTCGCGGGCGTCGTCCTGAATGTGATCGATATGGTGCTGTTCGGAGTTGTGTTGAAAGATGACATGGCAGCGGCGATGGCGGCGCTCAACAAGCCGGCTATGTCCAACGCACAAATCCCCTGGTTCGTCTTCCTGGACTTTGTCTTCGGTGTCTTCCTCGTCTGGCTCTATGCTGCGATCAGGCCCCGGTTCGGCGCGGGACCCGGAACAGCGATCAA
>Ga0137433_1000065_pt1 | contig 53348 bp, 69 predicted proteins | sample EasRivERMZT840_2_FD_102335 | JGI IMG/M metagenome (GOLD analysis project Ga0137433, IMG submission 102335) | Soil microbial communities from meander-bound floodplain in the East River, Colorado, USA - East River MetaG ERMZT840_2 | ecosystem: Environmental > Terrestrial > Soil > Floodplain ...
CAGGTCTGAGATGACAATGGCCGACTTCCAGTTGGTCTACCAGAACATCGACATCCCCGGGATCGGAGCTTCCTTCACGGAGGAAATGCTGGAGTTGACGAAAGACCCGTTGCGGGTACTCGGACAGTACGACCCGATGTGGCGGATGATCGGCGGGGTTGACCTGGCCGGTGGAGGCAAAGACTCTGGGTACTCGTGTCTCACCATCATCGGCATCGACTTGAACACGGGCAGGCGTTACCTGGTTGACCAGTACGCCGAGAAGAGCATGAAAGCCCCCGACATCAAAGACCTGATGCTCCGCTGGTCCGCTGAATACAACATCTACGAGTGGCGGGTCGAGTCGAACGCTTTGCAGAGTCAGATCATCCAGTACGACTTTGAGCTTGTGCGCCACCTCGCTGCCCGTGGTGTGCGGGTCACCGCCCATGAGACCAGGGGCACGGGCCGCACAGGCAAATGGGACGCCCAGTTCGGGGTTGAGTCGATAGCGCCGCAGATGACCGCTGGCTTGTACAGCATCCCTTGGGGGAACGCCCCCACCGCCCAGCGCCTCCAGCCCCTCTTCGACGAGTTTATCAGCTTCCCCATGGGCATCACCTCTGACCGTGTGATGAGCTTGTGGATGGCTGAGCTTGGAGCCAGATCACTGTTCGACAGGGCGCATCTTCCCTTGTTCTCCGACAAGTTCCGTGCCCCCAACAGGATCAAGCGGAAGCGTGTCCTCGTGGATTTCGCCAACCGGAAAGTGGAGCCGGTGCCCATGTACAAGCAGCGTCCCGGGATCGCCGCTGGAGGCCGCTATGTGGTCGGCCCGATCATGCAGCCTGGAACGGTGCCTCGTGTCCCACAGGAGCTAGCTCAACCACCTGAGGAAGACCGGAGGCCGATGAATGTCGACCCCCGAATCTGGGCACCCCCCGCTTAGCAACACTCTCCTGATAGGGGAGTTGCTCGGACCCGACGACGGGCCTTTCTTCGACTACGGCCTGACCTGTTTGGGGTGCGGGGCGAGGTACTCGGTGCATGCCCCCAACAACCATTACTACGAGACCGCCCACACTCAAGGCTTGCTCTGCGGCTTCTGTTGTCCAGCTTGAGGACATCCCACGGGTGGTAAGTGATGAAGCACCGTATTCCCCTCAATCCATCGTCTGCTGACCGTTTAAAGCAGGAGACAGAGAGGCTGGGTACCGGGGAGACCCTCTGTGGCTACATCAACGACGACGGGGAACTGATCCCCTTTGTCATGCCCGAGGAAGCCTCAGATGTTGAGGTGGCTCTTCGCACCTTTGAACTAAAGAACGGGCGTCCCATGAACACGTTGGAGTCCAGAATGCTCGATTTGGTGGTACAGGCCCGTGAAACGCAAGCCTGACCCTTTCGACATTGAGCGCCTCCCCGGTCTCTTCACTTCGTTCCGCACCCGTTTCACCGAACGGGACATGCGCCACCTCACCATTGATTCGATCCTTGAAGGTGACTTCGACGTGTACGACCCCGACGAAGAGAACGTCGGTATTCGCTCGCCCAACTACATCCAGGTCGCCTTGGAGGACACCAGTGAAGCGGCGTCCATGGTTCCCACTCTCCGGGTCAGGCCCACTGGCACCGACAAAGAGGGGGCTGCCGAACAGGAGCGGATAGGTGCAGGCTACTGGGAGGCCAACGACATTGAGCAACTCATCTCCCAGTCGATCATGGACCTGGGGGCTTACGGGCTGGCTGCTTGGACGATCCTCCCCGACGACCACGAGAAGCCGAGAACCATTTCGATAGAGCGACGTGACCCCCGACAGTGCTATCCGGAGCCGGGTCACCGTCCAGGACAGAAGCTCCGCCGCTGCTTGTTCGCACGGGCCGTCCACTACACGACGCTGCCGGAAGAGTGGCGTCGTCAGATATGGGACTACCACCTTGAGCGTACCGGCACGGTGCCCGAGTACATGACCGCCTCGGGTCTCGACGAGAACACCATGGTTGTCATCGTCGAATACTTCGACGAATGGGAGTACATCATCGGTGCCATCTGGAAGGGTGCTGCTTCCTCCCTTCAGTATGAGGACACGGCTGGCGCTGAGCAGCTAGCCACCGAGTTGTACCGCTGGACCCACGACCTTGAGGTTTGCCCCGTTGTGGTCGAAGGGCGGCTCACCTACGACGGTGAGTTCCGAGGGCAGTACGACCAGGCCATTGGGATGCTGGAAGCCCACATCCGCCTCATGGGGATGGTGTTGGACTACGCCGACCAGGCCGTGTACTCGGACGTGTGGGTGCGTGACCTGATCGGGGAGATGTCCTATGGCGGCGGCTCTTATATCCAGCTTGGCCCTCAGGGTGCTATTGGTCGTGTCCCTCCCGCTGTGTCCAGCCTCAATATTCAGGAAGACCTACAGAACCTGGCGCAAGGTATCCACTTGGCTGGGCGTTGGCCGTCCACCCGTCCCGGGGAAGTAGACCAGTCGCAGGCTTCAGGGAAGTTCGTGGAAACCACGATGGGGATGATGAACACCGTCATCCGCACCTACCACAAGATTATGCGGAGACTGTTGAGTAGGGCCACCCGTATCGCTTTCACCGTCGATAAGAAACTCATCGGTGGGAAGCGCCGCACAGCGGGGATTCTCCGCAATCAGGAGTTCATGGTCGAGTACTCAAGCTCCGACATTGACCTCGACAACATCGTTCGTGTCGACTATGGCTTGGGTTTGGGTAAGACAGTCGAACAGTCCGCTGTGTTGCACCTCCAATACGGTGGTGAGAAGTACATCTCCAAAGAGTTCGTGCAGGAGAACATCGACGGGTTGGCTGATGTGGCCCGGGAGAACTCCCGCATCGACGTGCAGGACTTCTCCGATATGGCTAAAGCGAAACTGATGATGGGTTTGGAACAGGGAACCATCCCCGAAGAGGCTCTGATTCAAATGGCGAAAGCTCGGGAGCAGGGGCAAGACCTCTTCAAGCTCTACGACAAGTACATCGTCCAGCCGAAGAAGGCGATGGAAGAAGAGCTAGTTCCAACAGGTCTGGGGGCACCGATGATGCCGGGTCTCCCGCCGCCGCCTCCCGGACCCCCAGGAGCGCCAGGCGCACCACCGGGACCGGCTCCGATGCCCCCAGCACCCCCCGAGGGGGCCGACCTGCTCAGCCGCCTGAACGTCCCGGCTGGTCCGGGCGGCGTGCTTGGAAGTCAAGTCTTAAGTGAGGCGGGGCAATGAACCCTTGCACAGAGTGCAATGCCCGCCCCCGTCGCTGTCACCGTATCCGCACCCATAGTGGAACGTTGGGCGCTCAGGTTCTGAGTGAGGGCTAATGGCGCTCTCCCCTGACCTTGAGAAGCGGGAGCTACCGGGCGGGAACACCAGTAAACCCGAGTCCGGTACCTACGGCGAGAAGGCCGCTCTAGCGAACCTGGAGTCAAGCCTTCCCATGGACGAGTCGCACGTCGAAGGGCAAGACTTGGACCCGATGCCTCGCCAGCCGGAAGGGCTGCCGGGGATCGACGAAGCTGGTCGTCCACCCAGTGGCCCTCCTGGGCTTCCGTCTGCGCTGCTCCACCCCACGGAGTTGCCCGGGGTCGACGTCAACACTCCGCTCCAGCCTGCTCCCACCTCGGGGATGGCTTCCGCTGTGGACGACCGCCAGCGCCGTCTGCTGGTCCTCACAGACCTTGCTGAGTCACCTGACACGAGCGAGGCGACCAGGGAGTGGGCGAAGATTCTGATTGAACTGCTCACGTCCTGATGGACCCGGAAGAGCTTGGCGCAGGCATTCCGTCTGACCTTCCGATAGAGGAAGAGCCAGAGCAGGAACCAGGTTTGGTCCAGGAGGGTGGCGGGCTTCTCGACACCTTCCAGAACGAAGGGATCATGGCGGGTCTCGGCCAGACGGCTGAGATGTTCACCCCGCAGACGATCACCCAGCCTGGCACTGTCGGCCTCGACACCGTCTTCAACGACTTCGTCAACTTCTCCGTCGTTGGTGACATCTTCGACGTGCGGGCTGGCCTCGACCCGAACAGCGGTCTCGACCCTCTGGAGCGTGGACTGTCGTTGCTGCCCTTGGTCACTCCCTTGGCGGGTGGTGCCCTGGTGGCCGGTCACCTCGCCAAGGCTCGCACCGCTCGCTTGAACGCAGCACAAACCCAGACGGCTCTCCGGGGCATCGAGTCGATGGCTACCCCCGAAGGCTTCGGGCCTCTACCTGACCAGTTGCCGGACACTCCAGTAGACCAGTATGATGCACCTACACGTAGGAGGGTGGCTGCAATCCTGGAGCAGAAAGCGTTCGTCAGCGAACAAGCCTGGGCTGAGCGCTACCTGGAAGCCGACGATTTTGGCGAGTTGTCGGAACTGGTCACCTCCACTCGCAACCCTGTCGCTGAAGCTCACCTGCGCCTGATCGGCACGAAACTGATCGAGTCCAACCCGGACCTGTACATGCAGGTCAACCCGGAGGACGGTCAGTTGTTCACGCCGGAAGAGCAGGCGCTGGTGGCAGCGAAGATGGCGATGACCCGTTATGAGGCAGCCATCCAGCAGGGCATCCTCCACGAGCTTGACGCTGCGGGCAATCTGAACGCCACGAGTTTTAGCTCCGCTAGCAAGGCATTGCGGGAAGCTCGACAGTCGGAATTTGACACCGCTTCGTGGATAGACGAGGTGGTGGCTTTGGAGCAGAAAGCAGCCAAGGTCACGGTTGGCCCCAACTGGATACCCACCCCGCAGTCCTCGACACGGTTGGTGTGGTTGGAGCGCAAGAACCCCAACGACTTCGCTGGGACCCCCCGCATGCTGCTTGGCATCGACCTGTTGCCTACGGAGCGCCTGTACAACCCGGACACTGGGGCGGTTTCGATCAAAGCTTTTCAGAAGCGTTTCAGCAGGATCGCCCCGGATGCTTTGCAGTCTGACATGGCAGCGAACCTCGCCCAGGGTTATCTGCGTGCTGACCAGATGCCGGGCAACGTCATTCAGGCTGGCTCCACTTGGTACAAGCGAGCCAACCGCACCGCCGAGGTTCTTTCCAGAGCGACAGGGTTTAAACAACAGCGTGTCACTGGTCTGATGTCGGCTCTCTCCCCTCAAACCAGATGGTCGCCTGACAATCTGATTGCCTCGATTCACCTCATCCTTCGTTACAAGTCGCAGGACTTGGACCCCTATTCGGCTGAGTACAGGGCCGTGGTCCGTGAGGCGATAGAGGCTGGCGGGTGGGTTCACGACCTGCGTGACACAATGCGCAAAGACCAGCGGGCGATGACCGATGAGCAGATCATCGAGTTCTGGTCTGACCCCGCCAACATCATGGGCACCGGAGGCCAGGTTCGGGCCATGGAGATGAGGGACAAGCAGATCGCTGCGGCTTTGATGCTTTTCTCTGATGTGCCCTGGCAGGTGATCCTGCGTCACACGAAGACCCACACGTTCGGTGCGCTTATGAACGACCCTTCGTTGCGAGAGTCCTCGGTCATTGACGCTCACTCGTGGCGTGCCTCTCTCGGGTCTTACCTTGTCGGTGATCCTATCTCGTCTGGCGCTACACGCAACCTCAAAGCGGGAGACACCTACGAGTTTGAGGTTTCCGGCGAGCAGATCACCGATGAGGAAATAGCGACTACTCGTGCCGAGTTGGAGCGCATCGGTGCCCCGGAACTGATTAGCCGCTACACCAATGTCCCTGGTCTCAAAGAACAGCGCCTGTATGAGGTGATAGAGGCAGCCCACCGCACCGTTCGGGACGTTTTCGCTGTGGACCAGGCCCATCAAGCGCAAGCGGTGGTCTGGACGGAACAGCAGAAACGCTCCAAGAAGGTCGTGGACCAGATCAAAGCCATTCGTCGTCGCCTCAGGCACCAGGAGCCGGGGCCTCGGGATGCTGCGGACCTTCAGCGCCTGCTGCGTGCCCTGACTGTCGACAGCACCGTCCTCGGACACGCCGAAGGCAACCCACAACAGTTGGGCAGCTTCGTTGCTTGGACAGCGAACGCTTCGGAGAACCTCGACGTCACTCCCGGCCCTGCCGTCATGAGGACAGTAGGAACCAAGTCGCCCATCCTCGTCGAGCCTCTTGATGATGGCGTGGCCGTCTACGGCAAAGACGACCCCGAGGTCTACGAAGCTCTTCGGCATCTTCGTCCTGCCCCTGTCGAGGCTGGCTCCGTTTACAGCCGGTTTGTTCCTCGCCGTGTCCAAGTTGTTGAAGACGTTGACCGTGTCGCCAAGCGGGTGTCCACCCAGCAAGACAACAATGGGTTGCCACTCTCCACGGAGACCCGCACCTGGATGGGTGACCCGGTGCAGTATGTGGGCACCCGGGCGGGCAACTTCATGGTGTTTGAAGTGGACCCTGCCGCTGCCCAGGAGCTTCGCTCGGAGATTCAGGGTCTTCCTTGGGCTTTCGATGTCATCGAGCAGCCGGTGTCCGTGGCCCGTGGTGGCGCAGGCCAGGGAGCCTGGGATGTCGCTGCTCTCGACGATGTCGACTGGCACGAGCCTGCCCGCAACCCCCTGACCCGTACTTCGTGGGTTGCCATGACCGCCTACAAGGGCGATTTGTCTGCTGCAGACAACTCCCGTCGCCAGGCAGAACTGCGGAAGGCTGTGAAGAGGTCGGGCGGGACTGTGGTGGAAACCGAGGGTATCTACGGTGGCGAAGTCGAGCCGTCGCTCTTCATCACAGGTCTCTCCTATTCCAAGGCTGTGGCTTTGGCGAAGAAGTTTGACCAGGAGAGTATCGCCACCCCCCAAGGGTTGCTCTTCTCAGATGGCACCTACGCTCCCTCTGACGGTGACCCCAGCTTCACCCCTGGTGACGGTGACCGCACCGCTTTCGCTGACGGTCGGGCTTTCTCCTGGGATTACGGCGACGACCCGTTCGACCCCCTCAACCGGGAGATGCTGCCCGAGAACCCCGATGACCTGATGGGTTTCCCGGAGCAGGGTCCAGCCACGGCTCTCGTGGTGGACCTGGGTCCGAACGGGACACCCTGGGTGGAAACCGATCGCCTGTGGAAGCTGGCTTCCCAGCACCGTGGTACCAAGTCGTCTGCTGCTTACGTCCACGGTGCCCTGTATCAGCCTGCGGGCACTGAGGCCACCTATGAGCATTCCTACTCGGACACTGCCGGTCGGGTTACCACCATCCGCACCAGGGAGAATGTGGCTGGGGAGTCGTCCAACCAGACGAAGGTTTATATCCCTTCCCGTGAGGCTGCTGGCCTGTCCACGAAAGGCAACCGGCATGTCGCCCCTAAGCGCACCAAGAGCGAGGTGTGGCCGCTGGTGGAAACCGCCGAGAGCGGCAACGCCCTGATGATCCCCGACGAGGTGATCGTCCGTTACCCGGAGCCTCCGAAGGTGCGTCGTAACGGCACCCTTCTCACCGGTCGAGCACCTCGCACCATTACCACAGCCTCCGTGGACTTGACTGGTCCTGTGCCGGTGATCGAGATGGGCGAGGCTGTGTTCACTGATGGCATAGCTCGCATCACTATCTCCGACGAGAAGGTGAAGATCGACGCCACCAATCCCAACGACGCTCTGAAGGTGCATGACCTGATGAACCGCATTGGTATGGGGGTGCGTGGCAGGGCGAACATCGGGGAACCTTCCATAGCTTTCGGGTTCAAAGAGGGGACGATGGCGACACCTGGTCGCAGGTCGATGGGTACCGTGTTCCCTGGAGACATTGAGGTGATGCCCCGGGACGCCGCTCTCAGTCAGAAAGCGGGCGTTAGCGTGACGTTGGGGCGTAATTTTAGCGACACTCAGGCCAACCTGGTCGCAGAGACCGTACAGCGCCTTCTAAGCGGTTCTTATCCTTCGGGTCGTCCGGTGCCACCTCGTACGCTGGCGCAGCTAGAACACGGCATTATGGGGGTCTCCTATGAAACGGCAGACCTTCGGCCCAACCAGGCCACCTATGGATCGGTTCCCATCACCCGCACGAACGCCAAGGCCATCTATCTCAATGACCGTGTGGCCTACCTCGACCAGCAACTGAAGGGTCGCCTCAGCGACATTCGCCGCCGCTTGTACCCTGACGTCCACAGAAGGATGCGTTTGGCTGGGGTGGACTGGCTGGAACACACGGTCATCCACGAGATGGGCCACACCATCCACGCTGCCGCTGGTGCGGACGCTCTCCCCCTCGTGCGTCGTCGTGTAGAACGTGCCATCCAAGAGTTGGGCGGAGTACCTGGTGTGCGTCACCACATCTCAGCTTATGCCGTGAAAGACGGCGTGGAGATGTTCGCTGACGCCTACGCCTTGTACACGGTCAACCCGGATGGGCTGCACCCAGCGGCCAAGTCCATGGTGGAGGATGTCCTCGATCTGGTGGAGATGATCCCCGAGGACGGGAAGTTCGACATGGCACTGGTGCCTGATGGTATCCTTGAGAAGTTTGAGATGCTTCACAAGACGGAGCATTTCCCGACCGCCCCTACACCTTTCGACTACGGAGGCGCCCCTATACCTTTCGACTACGGAGGCACCTATGGATGAACTTCTCCCCCCGCTCTGCACTTTGTGCGAATACCTTGACCCGAGTGGGGCGAAGAAGTGCGTGGCGTTCCCTGAGGGGATACCGCCTGAGGTGTGGTCCAATCAGCATCCCCACTTCACCCCCTACCAGGGCGAGCGTGTTGTGTTTAAACGAGCAAGTGACGTGGAGCCGGATCAGGTGGCAGCTTGGCAAGAGTTGCATGCTGAGTTGCAGGTAGCTGGTGTGGCCCCGGGTCTTCCCCAGGAGATGCAGGACGACTTATACTCCGACGATGACGGCGAGAGTCCACCTGAAGAAGCAAGTTCGCCGCAGCCGAGTTATTGAGCTTTACGGGTACAGGTGCTACATGTGTGGCTGCCTGCTTACTGACGAGACCATGACTCTTGACCATGTGCGACCGAGGTCGAAGGGTGGGTCCAACTCTGTCGAGAACTTGCGCCCCGCCTGTTTCTCCTGCAACCAGCGGAAGGGCAGTAGCTCCCTGGAGTGGGACGCCATCAAGAAACTGACGTGGAGGACTTGACAGAGGGCGAAGGGGCTGTCTACAGCCCCTTCGACTACACTCCCGGGGCAGTTAAAGAGAACTTGGATTAGGGGGCACCAAATTAAAGTTTCAGGCCCGAAACTTTAATTGTCCAGGTCATGGGCCGCAGGCGCAGGGCGCAGGAGAGCTTCCAAACCTCTCCGGGCAGGGTTCGATACCTTGATGCGGTGCTGAGGGGGGCTGTCTGCGTGGTGACGACCAGGCACCCAGTCCTCTGGTTCAAGCCAGCCCCCCTCATTGGCCCCAACTACAACCTACGGGTGGTAGTTGATGCTATGCACGACAGAAGGCTGCAACCGTCCCGCTCAGATCGACAAGACACTCTGCGGTTGGTGCTATCAGGGGACTCGCCCGAAAAAGCCTAGGAAAGATCGACGGGAAGCTGGTCGAAGGTACTACCAGAAGAAGCGGGCAGAAGACTCGGAGTACCTCCGCACAATAGGGAACCGGCCCTGGCTTGATGACCTGAAGGCTTCGACTCCCTGCGCTGATTGTGGGCAGATATACCCTGCTTGCGTGATGGACTTCGATCATCGTCCTGGTGAAGAGAAGCTCTTTAGGGTTGCAGGCATGGTTACTCGTCGTCGAGAGCTTGTCGAAGCTGAGATTGAGAAGTGCGACATTGTTTGCTCCAACTGTCATCGGATTCGCACTCATCTGACTCGCAAGGGCCGAAATGCTTGACAACGTAAAGAGTGTAGATCATAACTTGCAGGCTATTCGCACCATTGAGAGTTCCTGGTCGCTCCCAGCTATCCCCGATGAGGTCAAACTCGACCTGGCGTCCTACACGCAGCTAACCCCTGCTGCCCTTTCCTCGCTCATGTACGGCCTCCAGGCCGACCTGGACGAAGCGCAGAAGTCCGCTCTTCCTGCTCGTGACCCCGAGTCGACTCCCCTCTTCCGTGCCCAGCCCACCCAGTTTGCCCAGGAACTGGAGCAGGCACCACAGCCGGAACCCGAATCCCTCGGCAGCTTCATCTACGGCGTGACCGGCACCCGTTCCCCCCAGGAGTTGTCCCGTGACTCGGTGATCGACTTGAAGACTCGGGCAGTCGAGAAAGGCTACCTCGACCTTACCCCCGCTCAGCAGGCTTCACCGTTGTGGCTTCCCGAGTACAGCCATGTGGCCTCGGAGATGGCCTACGACGACATGGTGCAGGAGTTCTCCGGGCAGAAACCCGGCTCCGTGAGCATCGCCCAGGTGGGTGACATGGTGGAGAAATGGCTCTCCCCTCGGGGTCTCTACAAGGCGGCTGTCGACCTGGACTTGTGGTGGGACTTCGACGCCATCGAGCGTGAGTTCTCAGGCTGGAAGGCGAAATGGAGCAAGTTTGCCGATGAGCCATGGAACCCCATGAACCTCATCGACGCTCTCACTGGACCGATAGACGACGTCTTGTTCCCCATCATCAACTGGGGTCTTTTGGCTACCGGCGTGGGGGAAGTATACGCCACAGCCAGAGCGCTAACGTTGGTTGGTAAAGCAGCCACGATAGCAAATCCTGTAGCGGGTCTCTTCCGTGGGGCGAAGGGACTCCGCTACTTTGGTCGGTTCGCCAACGCAGCAGAACGGGCACTCATCCCAGCCGACCGTGCAGCCGACATAGCTCGCCTGCAAACCCAGTCGCTGATGTCGACCTTGATGACCCCCACCGGCAAGGTTCCCGGCACCATCGTGGGTCAGGGGCTGGAGGCTTTCCGTGGTGCCTCAGCCACCCAGGCCGTGTCCGCTCAGATGGCACGCTGGCGGCAGTTGAGCGGCGTGGTTCTGGCGAAGAAAGCCAACCAGCAGGTCATGCGAATGGGGTTCGCCTCCAACCTCCAAGACCTGGTTGACGAAGAGCAAGGCGGGTCGGTGGCTCGGGTGACACCCGTTGATGATTGGATCAACGAGGCCATGTCCAACCCTCTGGTGGACTGGTCGGTGGACCTGTTGCTCATGCCCCCGAACATCTTCCAGCCTGGCATGTTTACACGCACAGCCACCGAGGTCGCCAAAGGGGTGACCGACAACAAGGGGATGGCTGAAGCTTTCTACCGCTCCACCCGTGAACACCTCAGGGAGTCCGGTGGCGAAGAGGCTGTGAAAGAGTTTGAGCGCTCCATCGGCTCAGGCATGACCGGCAAAGGTCGAGGCTTGGTGCAGGCGCTGGCTGACGCCAGGACAGGGGGCGACGTCGAAGCTCTCGGGTCACAGATGGCCTACGTCACGGTGATGGCTTCGATTGACTCGCACGCTCGCACCCTCGCCAACGTGGAGCATGGCAAGAAGCTGGTGGACCTGATGGACGGCGACGACATCGTGTCGTTCCATCGGCACCGGGATCAGGCGATAGCTCAGCTACGCAAACTGGGCGAAGACGACGTGGACACAGCGCTCCGTACCCTCGCCTACACGGACCCCGACCAGGTGAAGCGTAAGGGTTTGGCTGCCGTCGAGGCACGTTACAACACCCTCAGGGAGTCGTTCTCGGAGACCCAAGGGGAACAGATCGGTCGGGCTGGCCGCACACCCAACAACCACAAGCGCCTCTACGGGTACCGCCAGCGGGAAGACCCGGAGATTGTCCGCTGGACGAGCGACCTGAACACGGCTCGCCAGCACAACAGCGACCCCTACTTCGTGGACGTCAACCTCGACGAATACAAGCGCATCACCGGCAAAGCCCTTGGCGACGGTGACATAGACGACGTACCCGAAGGCTTGTTCAACCGCTATAGGGTGACCGGCATCGAAGGGTACAAGATCGTGCCGAAGTTGTCGCAGGCTCCGAAGGTCCGCATGTACAACTCGGAGAAGTTGACCCGGTTGCAGGATTTGATTGCGGCTCACAACGGTAAGAGGAACGCTCTCCTGCGGGACATGATGACCAACCTGAACCCGAGGGTGCTGGAACAGTACGACTATGAGATAGCCGACACCTACGGGAAGTGGACCGACTTCTACTCTGGTGTCGACGAGTTGCGTGCTGCTGGACGTCGAGGCGACCTGAACAATGTGAAGTATGCGTCACCGGTTTCCCCTTCGGGACGGAGGGTTGCTTTCGACCCTGCCCCACCGGACGGGAAGAAGATGACCGACCGCATGTTTGAGTTGCACCAGCAGATGGCTGACGACCCTGACCTGGCGACCATGCTGAACAAGAGCGTGTTCTCCTGGTTCGGACGTGACATTGACGGTGGCATCCCCCGCTTCACGATAGGCCGTATGGACTCTCCCACCAAGCAGGACGTCCTGTCGCAGGTGGCCTATGCGAAGCTCCAGGTGGATCATCTGACGAGCTTCCAGCGTATCGCCCGGGGTGAGCGTATGGCGCAGATCACCGCTCGGGCTGACGAACTGATAGGTCGTGCTGCCGATGAGGGCCGACCGCTGGGTGACTATGTGGAAGCTCTGATCGCTGAGTTCCAGATCAACGCTAAGCAGGCTGTCCGCATCAAGCGCCTGGTGAAGCTTGCAGCCGACCAGGGTATCTCCTTCGGAGACCTGGAGCGGGTGCTGGCCGATGAGGTTCACCGGTTGAATTTCGACCCGGCATGGTCGGAGAAGTGGGGCCTCGCCACGGGTTACGGTGGTGACGATGCCGTGAAAGGTCTCACCGCCAAATGGAAGGAACTGCGCCGCAGGTCACACTTCTACGCCTCCGAGGTGACCGGTGTTCCAGGCAAGCTCTCCGACCGCCTCTCCCAGTCGGGCTATCGGGTTGTCCACGGTGTTGAGTTCGGCGCACCCGAGGACGTGTTGGACCTGGTGCCCGAGATAGGTGACCTGACCCGACGTCAGCTGCAGAAAGCGAACTTGTCCCAGTGGTTCGGACGTCAAGCACCCGAGTATATCCGCAAAGAGAAGACGAAAGTTCTCACCTCCAGCCTGTGGTCGAACCTGACCCAGGGGCAGAAGAGGGGCGAGCAGGTCGTCGGTAACTTCGGCCCCGCCGCCACCTTGGACAACGGTGATTTGAAGAGAGTGGTTGATGACCTCCATGAAATCTTGTACGATGAAGTGCAGCGCCCAACTACTGAAGCTCTGGAGAATGCGAGAAAGACCCGTGGACCGGTTGGACGTGCTGGGGCTAGATGGTCAGCCATGCTCACCCCAATGTCCGTGGAATCACTCGCTTCTGATATCGGTTACAAGCGCTTCAGTTCGCTTCTGAAAGCACGAGGCTACTCGGATGACGAAGTAAGAGCCATCTACAAGTCGGTGCAATCCGCTAAGAAGCTGGGGTTCAAAGACCAAGGGCTGTTCTCAATAGAAGCCCACCTTCGTGCCAACCCGGTACTGCTCGACGGGTTGCGACTCATGTCCCGTCATCAGATCGCTGACTCCTATGTGAAGAAAGCAGCGGGTACCAGCTTCACGTTCGGTGGGACCATGGGTGGTGGTCTGCTCGCTTCCGCTGAGGTGAGCCAACGTGACCCTGAGGCTGGCATCGCTGAGCGTGCCTTGGCGTTCGGTGTGGGTGCTGCTGCTGGTCGCATGGGGTCGAGTCTCATCAACCGCAAGCTCCTGGGCGCTATGCCCAAGGGCACGGGTCTCATCAGCAAGGGAGCCGACGCTTGGGAGCGGAGCCGCTACCTGCACTGGGCGTACCTCCCCGACAAGCTTGCCACCATCAGGGACTACGTCCGGTTTTCCCTCTCTCCCGTGTTCGACGCCTCCAGGTACACGGAGTCGATGATCCTCGGACAACTGGAGGGCACCGCTGAGGGTCTGCGTCTGCCGGTGAACCTGTCACCCTCCAACTTCCGCAGGACAGTGGCGAAGGAAGCGAAGTTGGCTGGCGCTTCCGCTGACTCCGCTGCCCGCCAGGCTGAATCAGAGTGGGCTAGGGTCAGTGATGAATTCGCCCACGCTGCCAGAGGCGACTTTGAGTGGGAAACCATTGATGGTCTCTCCCGGCGTTTCTCCAGCATCGGTATCCTCGGGTTCTCCCCTGCCAACTGGATGGCTGCCACTTTCGCCCACTTGCGCCGTCAGGGTGTTGACGGGCAGAAGGCTTACAAGATGGTGCGTGATGTGTACACATACGGCACCACCGGTCGGTCCGCTGCTGAGCTTTCCATGAACTTCGTGTTCTTCCCCTTCTCGTTCACGAAGAAGACAGTGAAGCATATGAGTCGCTTCTTCAACCAGGACCTGTCCCGTTTGATAATCACCCAGGATATGATGGCGACTTATAACCTGCTGAACGAGGAATACAACCTCTCGGAGATGTGGCGGGAGCGCCTCCCCATCTTGGATCGTCTGCGCCGCCTCAACCTGCTGGCCTACGGTGTCGGCCTTGGACAGTTCGGTGGCGTGAACGCTCCCCTTTTGGCGGCAGCACGGGAAGTTCCCGGCCTCGGCTCCCTCTATGTCGGGCCGCAGATAGACACCATTGCCTCCGCAACTGGCATGGAGATAGACCCGATCCTCAACTTGTTCATCCCCCAGTCGGTGAGTATGAGGAACGCAGAGGACGCCAGTGCCATCGAGGAACTGGTGCGGCGTGCCGTGCCTGCCTGGAACGACGTGCAGTCACTGGTCGACGACCTGGGCGAGCAGGGGAAGGTCGTCTTCTCCCAGACCCACATGACCACCTCGGCGGAGGTGAACCGTGCCTACACGGAGTGGCGTGAATACCAGGACACCTGGAAGCCTTTCATGATAACCCAGGATCGCTCGTGGGATTCGCTGATGGCTGACCCCGTGTACTCGGCCATCATCAAGCAGAAGCGGGCGGAGATACAGGACAAGTACCCCGCTTGGCGGGAAGCTCGGGCGCAGGCTGTGGAGAACCAGACGCTCATCGACATGGAGAAAGGTGAGCGCCTGGCTAACCCTGGTGACCCTGGTGATGACCAGTTGGTCAAGTTTGAGTTTGTTCTCAAACAGCAGAAGAGCGCATTGGAGGAACAGAACGTCAGCTTGATAGGTGACTACGCCGATCCTCTCGCTCAGGATCGGATGCGTGCGGTCGCCATCCAGCTTGTGGGTGAGAACCCTCAGTTCCTGAGACTGTACAACAAGTTCTATCGCTCAGATTTCGGGGATATCAGTCGGGAAGTCAAATGAAGACTTGTTCTCTTGTTCTGCCATCGAGTACATCTCTCGGGAGGTTAAGTAATGGCTGATCCATACTCCGACGCTGGTCGGGAACTCCGGGACTGGTTGCTCAACTGGGTTCGTCCCTATGTAAACAACGACCAGATGTCTGAGTTGGAAGGGTTGAATGACCCTAACCAGATTCTGACTTCTGCCGCAGCTTATGGTGCTCCGGTCCATGACCTTCCTTCTCTGGTTGCGGGTGACAGAAGTGCGGCGAAAGCAGGAAAGCCAAGACCCCCAGGAGCCGACCCTGAGGCCCCTGTCGATTTGGAGTCACAGCTTGGATGGGCCGACGAGGAACTATATGGCCCCGGACCCTCTGGGGGAACCCCTAGCGTAGACGCTGACCGCTTGGACGCCATTTCCGCTGAGGGTGCTGGCATTCAGAATGCTACTGGTTCTTTGTCGCCGGACGATTTGGCGATCATTCGGAAGTCTGTCGTTGACTATAACGCTCTCTCCGCCGAAGAGGCCGCTCGGCTCAGCACCATTCAGCAGGAGGAGCCTCAAGATTTCGCTTTGGCGACCACTCAAGTCCAAGCTGAGATTGATGCGGGGATTCGCACCCAGGATATGCTGGAGAAGTCCTCCTGGATTTACTCCGAAGCGGGTGGCGTCGTCGGCACGGTCTCCAGCGCCAGGGAAGACCTCCTGGAAATATACGACGTTGCTCTCGACCTTGACCTGGGCACGCAGTTGGACGCTCTGCTCATGGACACTGAAGCTGAGGCAGGCGAAACAGAAGAGGATCGCCGCATCCGTGTGGTCACTGAGATGCTTCAGAACGGGAACACCCCGGAGAACCAGTTCATCCTGTCGTCCACGTTCTCCGCTGACAACCGGTGGCGTCCCACTGTTACCATTGACGGGGTTTCCAACACGGTCATACAGCAGCTAATGCCGGTGGCTGGTGACGGTTCCACGGCCTTACTCATCGCCAAAGCAGCGATGACACAGGACATTGATCCTGTTGCTTTCGGTCACGCCTGGTCTGGTTTCAAAGAGCGCATGACCGACTCCAGCTACTTGGGTGCTGCGGTTAGGGACATCGAAGAGACCGCTACGACTCCCGCTAATGCTGGCGCTGCTGAGCAGATAGCACGAGCCACATACGCCTCCCGTAAGAAGTCGCCCTACACGGGCGTGGGACGTCTGGCTCGTGAGTACCGGATGGCTCTCGACAAGTACGGTGACTCCCATTTGCTCGCCCAGGTGGCTGTGCAGGCACCCAACCTGGCTGAGAAGATGTACCTCGACCCCTGGTCGCTGTCCCGTGCGGAGCTTGAACGGGTGGTAGACCTGGTGGGCGGGTTGGAGAACCCGGACGGCACGCCACGAGGTGACCTTGCCACCGGTCAGACCGACTGGATGGCGATGCGGCTCTCCGGTGTGGGTGAGACCCGGGCCGTGGACACCATGACCGCTAACGAGGCGGCCCGCACCCTCGCCCAGTCGTGGGGCCTGCCGGTGGACGACGCCACCCTCAACACTATCGCTTCAGGTTTCAGCGGCCAGCTTGCCTCCACCTTCAGGGAGACCCTTGGTAACCCGTTTAAACCAGAGCAGCTTGGTGGGGAGCTAACCGTCGAGGACATTCCCACGTCACCGACAGCGTGGGCGGCTAACGCCCTTCGACAGTTGCCCGCCTACCAGCGGCTCTACCGGGGGAAGACCACCCAGGAGTCGGAAGAGCAGTACTACGGGCGCTTCGCTTCCAAGGCCCAGTCGGTGTTGGGGGATGAGAACCCTGAGGTGATTCAGGCTGCGATGTCTGAGGGTGACACGGGTGAGGTTGCCCGCTACGCCCTGTCCTCAGGGATCGGGTGGAAGTCCAGCACGTTCCAGCAGCGTGCCGCTTCCATCGCTGAGATGTTCCGCACGATGACATGACATCCTCGTCGTACTTGGACCCGGGTCAGTACAACCTCATTTACATGCCGGTTGTCGGGGCGTCGAGGCCGACACGTTCGGAGATAGGTGATTGCCGTGATGGGTGTTCCAGAGGACATAAGGGACTCGATATTGGTGCGGCTTACGGTACGCCAATCGTGGCCGCTGTCGGCGGAACGGTTGTCTACGCTGGCTATCGGGGCGGCGGGTTTGGGTATGCAGTTGCTATCCGTGACGATTACGGAAATACGTGGGCCTATGCTCATATTACTGAAGATTCCAGTCGTGTTGGTCTCCAGCCTGGGCAACGTGTCAATGCAGGGACTCTCATCGCTTATGTCGGACAGACTGGCAACGCCGAAGGGCCGCACCTGCATTTGTCGATCAATGAAACATCGGCATCGACAAACTCGACACTGTATGACGCATACGACCTGCTGACCGATCCGAGTGCCATCTACAAGCCAGCCGGTTGGAAGCCGCCTGGCGCTGGTTCCGCCTCGCCTGACCAGGGCAGTGGCGGTGGGGGAGGTAACAACGACAGTTCAGGGGCGGCTAGTAGTGGAGAACCTATAGTGTTGGCTACCGGCTATAAGAAATACACGGTGGGCGGGGTCACCTACCTCGTCTACGAGCTTGCTGGTACCGGTGGAGCTTCTGTTCCCGTGTACTACAAACTCACTGGGGTGAGCGCCCCAGGTTCCGCCACCTCCATGTCCGTGACGGACTGGAAAGCGATGACCAAAGGTTCCGGGTGGGTGAATGGTGGCAGCACGGAAGCTTTCCGTGGCGTTGAGCCAGGCACCTCGTGGAAGAGCATGGTCGACCGTTTCCTGTATGAGACAGGTCTGAAAGGGTCCGATGCTCTCAACGACCAAGGTGTGCTTCGGGTGCTAGCCCAGTACATCTCCCGCCCGGATATGTCGCCCGAAGAGTTCGGGAACCGCCTGCGGAACACCCGCTGGTGGAGGCAGCACACGGACACCCAGAGGGCCTGGAATGATCTTTCCCCTGCCGAACAACAGCAGCGCACCATCGACGCTGCCGGGAAGCTCACGCAGATTTGGTTCACCTATGTGGGTGAGGAAATCAACTGGGGTTCCTACGACACCAACAAGGACGGCGTCGTTTCCACCAAGGAGTTGCAGGCAGGCAACAACCAGTTGTACAAGTGGGCACAGCGCCTCGCTTCCGGTGAGATAACCGAGGTGCAGGCCATCGAGTCCTGGGTGAAGGGTGAGGCCCGGAAGAACGAGAACAGCCCTTGGGCACGCATCGTCAGGGACGAAGCGAAGCAGGCTGGGCAGCACGAGGTGGACGTGGAGACCGCTGCCGCTCAGGTGGTTGACCTGTATGAGTCTTACGGTATTCGCATCGGATGGAAGAAAGCCCAGGAGATAGGTGAGCAGCTTGTCATGAATGAGCAGTCTATCGCTGAGGTGGAAATGGGTGTGGACAAGCAGGCGAGCGCCCTCTATCCGGGTAAGCCGAAGGGTTCCACTGTGGTGGATTGGGCGCAACCGTACCTGCTCACCTACCAACAGCTACTGGAGACCGCCGACCCTGGCCTGTTCAACGGGAAGGTGCAGCGTGCTTTGAAGGACAACCAGTCCCTCGCTGACTTCTCCACGGTGCTGAGGAAAGACCCACGCTGGGAGCAAACCGCTAACGCTAGAGAGGAATATGCCAACACTGCCGCTGAGCTTGGCAGACAGATGGGCTTTGTCTGATGGCTTTGGTCAACGTCAACTCAGGCAACGAGGAAGGAATGCCCTCCGGTGGTTCGGGTGGCGGCTCGGGTGGGTCGGGTTCGCCCTCTGGTTCCGGTGGTGGGGGTGGCAAGAAAGACAAGAACCCAGCCCAGGAGGCGAGGCAGGGCGCATTCCGGGACATGATGGAGTTCAACCCTTGGCTGAAGATGCTTGGCCTTGGCTCGTTCATCCGCCAGTTGATACGGGACGGGGCACCTGGGTCGGAGATTCTCCAGGCGGTCAGGCAGACCAACCAGTACAAGCGTATGTTCCCCGGGATTGTTCGTGCGGACGGTACCCGCCCGTGGACGGAGTCGGAGTACCTCGCCCGGACTGAGGACTACCGCAATGTGCTACGGCAGTTCGGTATGTGGAAAGCCTCGCAGGATTCCCCAATGGATTACGTGTCCTTCTTCGATCTTGGGGTGGACCCCAACGAGTTGCAGGAGCGCCTGGTCCGCTACCGCACTTTGCAGCGTTCCAGCCAGGCGACGAAGGATGCCTTCTTCGTGTACGCAGGGATGGACGTCGACGACGACACCTTGTACAAGGCGATGGTGAACCCGACGTTCCGTCAGGCTCTCCAGTTGCAGTACAACGAGCGTGTCGCTGGTGGCGAGTTCACCTACAACAAGTTCATCCGTAGAGCCACCCAGCAGGGCTTGAAGCGGGTGGCGAAACTGCTCAAAGATATGCAGACCCAGGGCCTGGTCACCGGTCAGGTCATCTCCAAGTTGATGACCGTCGATCCTGATTTCGCTCAGAAGATCATGGGTTCCCTCTTCCAGGGTGGGCAGAAGCACGCTGGCCGCATGCTCGACCTGGACGAGTTGATGTCCAGCTTCGACTTCGCCATCCTCGGTAGTGCCGCTCGGGAGGCAGGGCTGGAGTTGCCCACTAAGCAGCGCATCCAGGCGCTGGTGCAGTCGGGCATCAGCCGTGCCCAGGCTGCTCGTTCGTGGGCGCAGTTCTCATCTACCAGAGGACTGTTGCAGGGTGCTGCGCAGCGTGCTGGTTTGGATGGGTTCTCCCAGGACTTGTGGGAAGAGGCCACATTGCTGGCCCGTGGTGACGCTGTTACCAAGCTGAACCGTGTGATCGGCGGGGAGAATGCTCTCGGCCAAGAGGGCACAGGGTTCGCTTCTGACCTTGAGGGTGGACGCATCACACAGCGTGGTAGGGCGCTCTGAAACTACAGTTTATCTGTAGTTCTGCGTTCCCACTGCTGCGTGAAACTACAGTTTTAGTTGAGTTCGACTCCATTCTGAGGACACTCTGCGGGGGGTATGTGAGAACCCCTTCGGTTCCCCAGGCTTGAAGGGCGTAGGACAACTGGGCGTAGGAGCGAAGACATGGCTGAAGTGCAGTTTGAGGAAGACCTCGACAAGGTCACTGGCGGTGAACTTCGCAAGCGGTATGAGGACACCCTCAAGACGCTTCGTGAGCGGGACAGTGAGGTAGCCCTCCTGCGGGCCGATAAGGTCATAAGGGATAACGGCTACACGCTTGCAGACCCTCAGGCGCTTGTAGGTGTTGAGGCGAGTGAGTTGGAAGAGAAGGCCAGAGAGCTTCATGAAGCGAAGTGGTCGGATCAGACTTCCCTCATCCGTCGACACTTTGAGAGCCAAGGCATGAGTGGCGAGGTTCTTGAAGATGCGGTTCGGAAGTTCGTGGACGGTGGAGAGACAACCGCTGGCACGACCTACACCGGGTTCGCACCGGTCATCCCCGAAGGGGTGCCAGTGGGAACAGTGCAAGCTGATGTGCATGGCTACGACGCCCTTTTGTTGGGTGTCCAGCAGGCAGAGAAGAAAGCACGCCGTTAACCGTCCCAGTACACCTACAACCTAAAGGAAATACAAGACATGCCTTCGGGAGCATTGACTCTTCTTGAGGGCCTCAAGTATTCCAAGAACGTGATGAAGCGTGGGGTGGTCGAAACGATCATCCAGGAATCTCCACTACTGGAGATGTTCCCTTTCATCGGGTTCCAGGGGAATGCCATCGAGGTCAACGTTGAGGGTACGCTTCCGACTCCAGAGTTCCGGCGAGTCAATGAGACTTACACCCGGTCCTGGGGTTCGGACACTAAGCGTTTCTTCGGCGTGTCGATCCTCGGTGGAGAGGTCTTCGTAGACAACTTCATCCTGAAGGTGGCTGCTTCGCCAGCGGATACTAAGGCCCGTCAGTGGGCCAAGTTCTCCAAGGCGATGGCACTCACTTTCGACAAGACAGCCATCGACGGCACAGGACTCGCAGAGGATTTCATGGGCTTGAACGCCCTGATCGCTGAGGGCCTGGGCCAAACCTACCCGACCGCTTCTACCGGTCTCGACCTCAACGCCGCTCTGGGCGCAGGGCTGGAAGCCCTTGACGAGGCCAAGGACTTGCTGCGGTCAAAGTCGACACCTGACGCCCTGCTTCTGAACCGTCTGAACCGCAGACAGATCACCCAGGCTGCCCGCAACATTGCTGGACAGTTCTCCCTGATCGACATGGGTACTTCGGTTCTCGGTAAGCAGGTCAGCATGTACGACAGTGTGCCCATGCGGATCATCGGTGATGACCGTACCGGCACGGCAATCCTCGGGAACGATGAGACCTACCAGTCTGCTGGTTCTTCCACTTCGTCCATGTACTTCATCGCTTTCGGCGCTGAAGAGAACGTGAGTGGTATCTCCGGTGCTGGCGGGTCGCTGGACGTTCACGACTTCGGTGAGACTGAGGCTGCTCCAGGGCACCTGGGTCGAGTCGAGTGGTACCCCGGTATCGCAGTGTACGACCCGTTCTCCCTGGTCCGTATTCCTGGAGTTCTTCCCTAAGGGAGGTGAATTATGGCTCAAGCAACACTTACTCCGGGTCCAGGGACAGTCGTCCAGGACGCCCTAGAACCGGTTCTGCACAATGCCGTCGTGACCACCACCTCCAACGGGGCGTGGGTCGAAGTAGCCTTCCCCGAGAAGGTCCAGGCGGTCGTCACACTCGGTGTGATCGACGCTGGCGTGACCGCCTTCGACATTCTGGTGCAGGGGGCGGATGACGCTGGCGGCACCAACACGGTGACCTACGGTCGTATGGGTGCGATCACAGGAGCGTCAGACGGGCAGACCCGTCAGATGCCCACGAACATCCTGAAGCGGTACGTCCGTGTGGGTTTCGTTCAGGCGGGGGCGGGCAACGTCAACGTCTACGCCACGCTCCGTCCGTTCAACTGGAAGTGGAACAACACGTCAACGGCGTGACCGATCCTTCGGAAGAGGTGGAGACTACAATTCTAGTCTCCACCTCCGAAGAAGATTGGGTCACTCCGTTTGGTACCTTCAAACTTGTCATTCGGGCTGAAGGTAGAAAGGTTTCTAAAGACAATGGTTGACAAGAATCTCCAATCTGAGCTTGCTCGGGTTCTGAGAAGCCAGTTCATCGCTGGTCCTGAACGCACTGCTCGTGACCTTGCGGCTGTGTTGGCTTCCTGGGCTGACGGTGTCCTCAATGCGGACGTCGTCGAGGTAGAAGCCGAGGCTCTGCCAGGACCGTCCGAAGAGCAGCTTGCTGCTGAGCAGGCCACCCGTGAGAACAACGCTCGGGTAGCTGAGCAAGACCTGGCACTTCAGGCTGTCGAGCAGGGTGTCGTGGACGTCGTTGTGACCGACGACGAAGACGATGACTCTGACGACGATGAGGTCGAGGAAGAGACAGTCGAAGAGGCTCCGAAGCCCAGTCGGCGCTCCGCTAAGAGCAATGGCGCTTAACGACACAGCCAAGAATGCGATGCTCACGGAGTTGGGCACGCTGGTGACCCACCTGAGTCTCCACTCGGGTACGGAAGGTTCAGGCTCGGGTAACGAGTTGACCGGTGGGTCACCAGCTTACGCACGCCAGGCCGTCACCTGGGGCACCGCTGCTTCGGGTTCCATGGCGATGACAGGCACTGAGACTTGGGACCTTCCTGCGTCGACTGTGTCCCGTGTCGGCTTGTTCTCGGCGGTCACAGCGGGCACCTTCTACGGTGACGGCAACCTGACTGACGAAGTGTTCGCTGGTCAAGGTCAGTATCAGCTAACCGCTCTCACCCTTTCGATCACAGGCTAGTCGCCTAGCGGTGTAAGCCAATGGCTATCACCGCCGACCACGCAACCTACGCTGGTGCGGGGTCTGCGACCAATGCTGCCTCCTATACCACTGGTTCACAGACCCCTGTAGCGGGCGACCGTGTCCTGGTTGCCGTAGGATCAGGGGTCACCTCGGGTACCCCCAACACCCCCACCATCGTCGGCAACGGGCAAACCTGGAATCAGATTGGTGTCATTGGTGTCGGCACTCACAAGCTCACCTTGTTTGAGTGCCTGGTTGCTTCCCCCTCGGCGGGCACCTGCGCCATTGCTTTCGGTGGTCAAACCCAGCTTCGTGCTGCCTGGTCTTTCGTTGGGTTCCGTTCCGGGCTGGGCACCATTACCCTCGGCACGGCAGCCACCAACTCGGGCACGAGTACCGGTGCTTCGGTGGTCATCACTGATCCCGGTGGTGGAGATGGGGTCTTTGCTGCCTCGTACAAAGCTCAGACGGGCAACTTCTCCGCTAAGGACGCCAACTACACGCAGGCCGACCAGGTGTCGGCTGGAGGTGAGGCAGGCCACCTCAACACCCAGTACCTGATTAACTCGGTTTCCGACCTTACCGCCAACTGGACCATTTCCGCTTCTGTTGCTTGGGCTGCTTCCGGTGTGGTGCTGCTGGAGCCTAGCGGGCCGGTCACCGGCTCCGGTGCAATCTCCAACGGGCACACTGTCTCCGCTTCCGGCAAGAAGATAGGCAAGGGAAGTGCGACATTGTCGCACCCACACACTGTCACCCCTGCCGGTAAGAAGATCGGTAAGGGAAGCGTCACTGTCTCCCATCCTCACACGGTCGTTGCTTCCGGTACCGAGGTTATCGGTGGACCCTCCACCATCACTCATGGTCACACGGTCAACGCCACCGGTCGAAAGCTCGGGCGGGGTTCTTGCACTGTCAGCAATGGTCAGACGGTTTCCCCAACGGGGAGGAAGATCGGTAAGAGCAGTGCAACCATCTCCCACCCCCACACGGTCTCGCCTGCTGGAAGGAAGGTCGGCCAGGGCAGTGCAACGATATCGCACCCACACACCGTCGTCCCTGCCGGACGAAAGCTTGGCCGGTCTTCGACCACGATTCCCCATGGTCATACCGTCGTCGCTGATGGTGCCCCAGTCGGAGCTATCCCTTCTGGTAGTTCGACGATCACTCATGGTCATACCGTCAATGCCACAGGACAGAAGATCGGTAAAGGTTCCGGCACCATATCCAACGGCCAGACGGCCACACCTACGGGGAGGAAGATTGGCACAGGCTCAACGACTGTATCGCATGGTCAGGGTGTTGTCCCAGCCGGTAAGAAGATCGGCAAGAGTTCAGCCACCGTATCCCACGGTCACACCGTTAGTGCCTCGGGCGTCGGTATCGCAATCCCCTCGGGTTCCACGTCGATCACTCACCCCCATGGTGTGGTGGCTGCGGGGAGGAAACTAGCAAGTGGCACAGCCACGATCACACATCCTTCAGCCGTTGGTCCCACGGGTGGCCCGGTGTTTACGGGACAGAGGGTTGGCCCTCTTGCGTTGCGTGTTGCCTTGCAGACCAGGGCATATAGGAGTAGGTGGCGTCGGTGAACTACAGACTATGGGCGGTAAGTGATGGCTTCGATCACCCTTGATGAACTTGTCGACGAGGCGCTGTCCAGGCTTCTTCGTTTAGGTGAGCGCCCCAAGCGGGTGATTATGGGCGTCAGTGCGCTCACCTCTTCCCCAACGGACACCACGTTCACGTTGACCGACACTTTGGGGGTGAACGTGTCGGATGTGCTGGAGTTCGGGGATGAGCTTCTCCTGGTCACAGCCAAATCCACTGCCGCTGACCCTGTTTACACGGCGTCCCGTGCCTACCTGGGTACACCTATCGGCACTCACGCCACCAACGCTGAAGGTGTGGTCAACCCGCCTTACGGTCGCATGGAGGTCACCAAGTGGGTGCTGCGTGCCTTCTCCGGGCCTTTAAACGCCTATGTGCCCTACGTTGTGAGTGACGCTCTCTTCCGTGTCACAGCCAACCAGTACATCTTGATGCCTGAGGGCACCATCCAAGTGTACGAGGTGCGACATTTCACCCCGGTCAGCGGACGCATCGTCGACATTGGAGGCTGGCGATTTGAACGGCGCATGCCCACTGCGATCATCACCACAGGGTTGGCGCTGCGGTTGCCGGTGAACATCCTCGACGACGACGAACTGATCGTCACCTACCAGTTGGATTGGACCGAAGCGTGGGTGGGTGAAACCGTCGAGCTTCCCACGGGTGCCGACGACCTGCCGGTCCTGTTCGCTGTCGCTTATGGGGTGGCCGGTCGTGAAGTGTCACGCTCCGAGTTGGATCGTATAGAAGAGTGGAACCAGGAGCAGGCTATCCGTGCGGGTGTGAACCTGCGGTTGCTGTCTGCCTTGTGGAACGACTTCTACCGGCGCATAGACGAAGTGCAACGCACCCAGTTTGTGCCCCGCCTGAGGATATTCCGCAAGATGCCTAAGGTTCGTTAGTGCCTAGCTTCGGCTCTTTAGGCACTGAAACTCTCGGTGAACCCACACTAGGTGGTTGGGGGTTCTTCGACCTTCCCGAAGTGAACGTCACCTCGGTGACTGCCACTACCGGTCCCACTGTCACTGTCAACTGGACCTACTCCCAAGCTCAGGGTGCCCCGCAGGTGCTGTACCGGGTGGCGTTGCAGGACACCAGCATCGGGGGCAACCCTGTGTTCTACGAGTCCGGCTGGCTGTCGGGTGCGATCACCTCCTATGAGATTGACGTGGTCGCCTTGGAGTACGGCGGGTTCTTGGACGCTGGTGGGTACGACGACCAGACGTTCCCCCAGGCGGTCGTGCAGGTCGCCACCTGGGCTGACTCTTCGCTGGTTGACACCATCGAGTCGTTGGAGGACACGCTCGCTTTCAACGTCGACTGGGGGCAGCCGACTGTCACCATCACCTCCCCGGTGTCGGGGTCCGTGGTGGAAACCTCCCCGCTCACGGTGACCTGGAACTACTCGGACAGTGACGCTTTAGCTCAGGGTTCGTTCCGTGTGAAACTGATCGGACCTGACTCGGGTGTCGTCTTATACGACTCGGGTTACATCGTTTCCGCTGGCACCTCGCACCTCATCAACTTCCAGTTGCTTGATGATGTCACCTACGAGGTGGAGGTTGAGGCCCGCAACGTCGAGAGTGCCCCAGGGTTCGACACCAACTTGTTCCAGGTGTCCCTTGAGGACGTCATCAACTACACCCCTTCGTCGGCTGTCGGTCCCATCTACGACATTGGCATCAACGGTGTCGGCTACATACTGGCTGACAACCCGGAGAAGACCATCGAGTATCGGCGTGGCACTTTGAGCTTGGACCCGCAGCGTTTCGCTGACGGCTCCACAGAGTTCTACCGCAACATCGAACGCTACTGGATTCAACCTCAAGGTGATTTCTCCGGTGGCGCAGGGCAGAAGTTCATGGACAGGGACAGATCAGACCGTTCCAAGTTCTACCTGTCGGAGGATTTGGACCCGTTCACGGTGACCGGGGAGATGAAACCTGTTCTCGGTTGGCGCAACTATTTGGCGTCCACACCTGACGGGTTGGCGACGGTTGTGGGCGACTACATATTTGTAGCCACGACCACTTCGGCTATCGCCTACAACAACGACGGGTTGCCTAACGGTGGGGGTGGAACCTGGACAACTCTCTCTACTATTGCGGACACCACTGGCACGATTCCCGCCATTGAGGACATGACATCGGACGGGAAGTCATGGTATATCGCCACCGGTCGGTCGATCATCCGAGGGCTACTCGCTTCCCCTGGTGCTGACTGGACCGCTAACGATGCGACCCGGGTGAAGTGGGCGGCTGGTCGTATCTGCGCTGCGGTCAAGTCGGGTACGTCCACCACAGGCAACAACTTCATCACTTACACCGACAGTGGCACCGCTGAAGCCACCCACCTGTCATTGCCGGAGAACTGGACGATTGAACTGGGTGGCACCGCTGGTGGCTTCTTCTATTTCGCTGCCTACGCTGGAACCCAAGGCTCAGTGTACGCCTGGAAGCTCGGGTTGGACGAAGGAGGCCAGCCTTTCATTCCGTTCATCGCCTGGGATTTGCCTCGTGGTCTCATCCCTATCGGCATCGGAGCGGAAGGCGACCAGGTGTGGGTCCGCACCTACCAGCCTGAAGGGAGCGGCTCGGGTGCCCAACGCTTGTACCGTGGCGTGCCCGGGCAGGACGGGAACCTCACCCCGTTCCTGATAGCGAACCTGCCTGTCCTCGACGTGATTCGCCGGTCGGGGATCACCTCGATAGGCGACATCGTGTTCGTCGGTGGTCCTGCTGCTGCCTCCGACGAAGGCGTGATCGGTGCCGTGTCCCTGACGACCGGTGGGTACACCACCTGGTTTAAACGTCTACGTCCTTGGGCTGTGGTGGCCTGGCAGGGCCAGCTTGCACAGGTCACTACGGGCGCTGGGTTGTATGTGCAGGACGGCAACGCCTCCCCTGACCTGACACCTGTCCCGTGGATCAACTTCTCGATCGTCGACGGCAACAGTGTGTTGGACAAAGTGTTTGACACGGTGACGTTGGCTACGAGGCCGCTGACGGCAGGCCAGTCGATAGCTATTTACACGTCGACCGACCAGGGCGACTCCTACCAGTTGTTGGCGACCATGTCTGGTGCGGGCTTGACGAAGCAGTCGTTCCCGGTGATGAAGAAAGCTGAGTCGTTGGGGATCAGACTCCAGTTCACCGGTAGCCCCACATTGCAGTTCATGCAGTTGCGTTTCCACCAGTTGGGTTTGGCTGACTCGATTGTGGTGGTTCCTATCGCCTGCTCAGACAACCTGTCGGGCAACAACGGTGCCGCTCTCGCTGAGAACGGCCCGGGTGTGGGGCAACGGAGGGCACGCACTTTGGAGCAGTTGTCCCAGCAGAGAGTGCTGTTCCAGGATGTGGACTTCCCGTGGACTGGCTCCGCTGAGGTGTACGAGCTTGTGAACACTGAAACCATCTCCACTGTGGGCATGCCTGAAGCCCGGTTGGGCCATAAGAACTGGTCTCTGATCGTGGCTGTGACCCTCCGCAAAGTGGGAACAGTCTGAGAACAGTTTGGGGGCGGTATAGGTATGACAGATGTAACCGTGTCGACGTCGCTGCCACCGGAAGAGTGGACCATCGGTTCTCTTATTGCGCTCCTTGATGAACGTCAGCAGTCGAACTTGCGGTTCGCTGAGGAACGGGACCGCCGTTACGCCGAAGTTACTTTTGAACGGGAGAAGGCGTTGAAGATCAAAGAGACCGCCGACCTTGCCGCCTTGTCACTGGCCCGGGAAATTCAGACCTACAAGGACGAGAAGGCGAACGAGTTGCGGGCGCAGATCAACTCGGAACGTGGGTTGTATGTGACCCGCACCGACCTGAATGGGGCGATTGAGAAGGTCGATGCGACCATGGCTCCGCTTGTCAAGTATGTAACCGCTCAGCAGGGTCGCTCGGGCGGGCTGTCTTCAGTGTGGGTGGGTGTCATCGGCAGCTTCAGTGTTGTCGGTGTCCTCGCCGCTATAGCCATTGCTTTGCTGCAATGAAATCAAAGGGCTGGAGACGGGAGCATTGTGAGTGACTACGAGGACAACGGGGGAAGGGTGTGGGGTCCGCACGAGACCCAACGGCGCATCGTGGTGGTAGAGACCCTGCTGGAAGTATCAAGCCAGCGTTATGTGGCTCGGGAACTGTATGACCGTGACATTCGTGCCATTCAGAAAGACCAAGCGGACATGGAGAGCTTGAGTGCGGAGCGCTACAAGGAGATAGTGGCTCGCATGAGTTCTGTCTCCCGTCAGATGTGGACCGTCATCGGAGCCATCATAGTTGCGTCGATAGCGAACTTCTTCACGCCATAAGCAGGAAGCGTATTTACATGAGAAACCTTAGACGTAAGTTCATCATCCTTGCGGCCCTGGCCGTGGCCCTTGTGGCTCTCGGTGGAGCCAAGCCACCCAACTCGGAGGTATTGGAGGTTGTGTCCCAGGACGTGACCATCAACGCCAACGCCTCCGAGGTCACCTGCATCACCCCGTTCTTCGATGGTGGTCCCGCACACACCGGGTATTGCTACAACTACAACGACGCTAATTGCTCCCCGGTTCAGCACCCGTTGACCAAGGTCTTCTTCAAGAGTGTGGGTACCGCTCAAGGCGCTAAGACCGCAGCAACCGTGATGATGGATGACAACGACGACCCCCCTGACTTCAAGACTACCTATCATCGTCAGGGAATAGTCCCTGGTGATGGTTGGAAGAAGGTAGCTCAGAAGGGCGGCAACATTGGCGACCTGGGCGACACTCTTCTCACAGGGCGAGGGTCCGGGTGGATCACGGTGACGGGCATAGGTCAATTCTTGATCCTGGTGAGGAACACTTGCACCGTTTGAGGACACTGCTCGGGCGGTAGGTGATGAAACTCACCAAGAATCTTCTCGCCCTTGTCCTTGTCTTGCTGTTGGGTGGGGGAGCCACCTATGCGATAGCCCAATCTGACACTGTCACCATCCCTTTCGCTGAAGGTGACAAGGTTGTCCTTGATCTACCAGGTGACCTCAATGTGGTGCTGGAGGGTGTGGTGGAGACCACAACCACCACTACGGCTCCAACAACCACGACCACTGAGCCGCCCACTACCACAACCACGGAACCTCCGACGACCACTACGGAGGCCACCACAACCACGACGTTGCCGCCTACGACGACAACGCTGCCGCCTACCACCACGACGGTCCCGCCGACAACGACGACCACAAGCCCCCCGGAGGGCCTTTGCGGGCCTGTTGATCGTACCATTACTGGCAATCAGCCTGGGTTTGTGGTACCTGAGGACGAACATTGGCGAGTGACCGGAACGCTCACCTCCACGGGCACCATCATGGTCCACGGTTGCTTGTCCGCTCGCTCTGGTGTGACCATCAACATGGGTGGCAACCAGATACAGGTCATGGGCGACTCCAATTCGATGGGTGTCCTCGACTTCGACGGGGGTAACGGTGGCCCACGGTGGACCCATGCTGACGGCTCCCCTTTACCCACAGGTTGGGCGCAGGGCACGACGGTACTAGCCGCACCCCACGTTCAGGGAGTCCGAGCCTCAAGTTCCGTCACTCTCGGCGCAAACCTGCCAACTCTGACCTACCCGGTTCCCGCTCACTCCCCTGCGTTCACTGAGCTTGTCCGCACCAATGCGGGGATCACTGTCAACCTCGCCAGCCGCATCATGTGGATGGTCGAAGGCGAGGACCAGGTGGGCGACGTGGCCCCCCTCATTCCCGGCTGCCCGTGTCCTTCACTGTTCTCCAATGTAGCCGTGATCGACTCGGGCAATGCCACAGCTAACGGTGGGTTGAGTTTCTATCCCATCCACTTCCACAGGGTAGGTAACAATGTCAGAGGAACAGTCGTCGATCACTCACTCGTGCTGCGGGGCAAGAATCACGCTTACGTCGCCCACGCTGCCCACGGAATCACCTTCCGGGACTCTGTGGCTGTTGATCCCGAAGGGGCTGCCTTCTGGTGGGACGTACGAGAAGCTGGCCGAGGAACTGATCCAGACCCTAGCTCTGAATCAGATGACGTGGTCTACGACCGAGTTGGGGTGCTTGGACAGCGACCAGGGAACGGTGTAGAAGCTCCACCGGAGACCACCGCTCTGCTCATCGGTCACGGTGTCGGCAACGTCATGCGTGATTCGTGGGTGGCTGGCTCACAGCTACAGGGTATACCCAACGGCTCCTGCGTCCACTGGTCCGCTGTAACCAACGGCTTTGAAGACACCTGGATCGTTGAACGCATCACCTGCCATCATTCCACCCAGGAGAACGGCCACTTCTGGTGGTACAACCACACGGGTTCCGGTGGAGGCGACGCTCACTTCGTCGTTGACAACATCATCGTGGACGCTGGGCAGAATGCCATAAGGGTGGGCGCTTACAACCAGTCGAGCGAACCAGCTAAGTACGTCAACCTTGTAACTGATGGGCGCATCCTCCTGAACGTGCAGGGTGTGAACACCCAGTCGCAGGACCATGTCACCATCCAAGGTGGGCACGCCGCCAACATCACCGTCGCTCACCACGTCGCTGCTGGTCGAACCGAGTCAGCCACTGTTCGTCCCTCCTTTGAGGTGATAGGCATGGACTTGGAAACAGGTGTCATCATCAACGAAAGCCTGGGCGGGCAGACGCAACCTGGTCGTGGAAGGTTCAGCGGTGTGACCGTGGACGGTTCACCGATTACGAGGTCGCAGGTGACCACACCGTTCATCCAGTCGGGTTCCCGCTACTCGTTCTCCAATAACACTTGGCCCAACCAGACTTTCAGTTTCCATGTCCCTTCCTGAAAGAGAGACCATGTCCACGCCTCCCAGTGACCGACTGACCACACAGCCGACACACAATCCCACTAACAAATGGTGGGCCTTCTTCCTGACCGACGCTGTGCTTAGCGCTGTCATTGTGGTGTTGCAGCAACTGGACGCTTACACCCTCCCCGAACCGTACGAGAGTCTGACGGTCACTCTCGTGCCTCTCATCATCGCTGCTATCGCTGCTTACCTGAAGCGGGATAAGAAGAACTAGATGGCTGCTACCAACCGCTTGTTCGTCAACTTCAACGAGGGCACTCTCACCAACAACCCTGGGACGGCGGGCACCTCGTTCCAGGCTGGTGACTTCGTGTCTTTGCCTGCGGTAGCTGACCCGGACTTCGTCACACTGGTGATCGACCCGGAGAACACCCAGGGGTTGGGCCGGGAAGTGGTGATAGTGACAGCACACACTGCCTCTTCGACCACTTGCACTGTGACGAGGGCGCAGGAGGGAACCACAGCTAGGAACTGGCTTTCGGGTACCCGCTATGCGTTGGCTTTGACCGCTGACACCGTCGACGACATCAAGACGACAGCGGAAGCTCACCGCCTCAGGCATCTGGCTACCGGTGTCGACCCTAGCAACATAGATATCCAGTCGGCTATCGCTGCGGCGGGTGACAACACGGTCAACACTGCTTGGACTTCGGGTACCGGTGGAAACCAGTTGACCTCTGCGACCTACACGCCTCCTGCTGCATGGGGCGACTACGCCCTGTATGTGATCGCTCGTTGCAACATGAACCCTTCAGCGGACGTGGACGCTCGTATTTGGCTTCGCATTGACGGCACCGACAACTCAGCAGCACGAGTGCGGGAAGCAAACGAAACCGCCATGAGTGTCACCGGGATTCTCGGTGGCTGCACCGGCACCACGCCAGTGATCTTACGGGGGTCGAGGGAGGCCAGCCCTGGTGGCTCGTGGACAGCGGGCAGCATCCAGATCATCATGTGGGGAGAGGCGACCTCGTGACCTGTCCGTTCTGCTCGGAGGAAACACCAGCTAACCGCAACTCCTGCCAGGCGTGTAAGCACCTGCTGAAGCGGGTGGTGCCACGGTTCCGCTGGGTGGGTGGCGCACCATCCAACTCTAAGCTGGAGATGTTCTGGACGACGGGCGAGCCTTCAGTGTTCGCTAGGCCTGGTGCCCCCGACTACAACCCTCGCTGGGATGTCTAACGGCAATGCCGCTCTTGCCACCCCATCGTACAATGCCCCCCGCCACTCCCCCCGCCCATCCAGTCGGGAACGCCTTCGATAAATGGTTCCCCCGGCTCGGGGATGATGTCGACCCAGCCGAGTCGGTCAGCCACTACTGCACCTGCGGCAAGGCAGCCGAGGAACAACAGGGTTGCGAGCCAGTCCTTTAGATGGACGAGGAAATCTTTCTTCTTACTTGTGACCACGAGGGGTGTGACAACATCACCCTCTCGGTGAACGGACGCACGTCGATTGGGTGGTATGTGACTTGGGAACATCAGTTCTGTTCCAAACATCGTCCACCGGTCATAAGGGATCGCTCTCGTCCATCGTCACGATGATGTACAACGTGCGGTGGTCACCAGGGCAGACGTAGTACCACTTGTCGCCCTCGCCCTTGTGATAGAACGTTCTGTCAGGTTTCCGGTCTGTCCGAGTCCACAACACTGGCCCGTAGTTATACGGGTCATTGTCGGTGACGTGAACCGCACCTTCGTAGTCGCACCAAACGAAGCCATTGACTTCCTGTAGGGGTGGGGTCATCTTGGTCTTCATATGTCCCAACCTGCCTTCCTCACCGCTCGGGCGGCAGCGTCGGCCCGCTTCTCCAAGTAGACCTGGGTGGTGCCCAGGTTGCTGTGCCGCAGAGCGGCAGAGGTCGCTTCGATCCCAGCGAGCTTGTGTACCTGACCGGCGAACGACCGTCGCATGTCGTGCGGACTGAACTTCCCGTAGCGGCGCACCACGTTGTATACACCACTCCCGGAGAGCCGTTGACCCCACTCAGGGGTCTGGCTAACTTCCCCGGTAGCGAAGTTGACCAGTCTACGGAACCGTACTATCACCGGAGAGGCCCCCAGAACGCCGTCTAAGCCATTCTTTGCCTCGACCCTTAGGTGGGAGAGGGTAGAAGCCAGAGAATCGCTCACAGCGACGACAGCAGCCTTCCTGTTCTTACCCACGACTCGTATCTCCCTGCGTTCCAGGTCCACGTCGCCCCAGTTGAGGCTGGCTATCTCCGTGCGGCGGAGACCACAACCGAAACCGAGGCGTAGGATCGCCATGTCACGGACCCCCATCAGGGTGTCAGGTACCGCCCCCAGGACGTCCTCTATCTCGGAGCGCTCCATCCAACGATGCACAGCCACAGGCACCGGCTTTACCGGCACGAGTGCAGTGAGCCTAGCGGCAGGATTGCTGGGGATGAGGTCACGGGTGTGCGCCCAGGTGAAGAACCCTTTCAGGTGGGAGCGGTAGTTGGTGCGGGTGGTGTCGCCGCAGGTCTGCTCCAGCAACCAGTCGACGAGGTGCTTCTCAGTGAAGTTTTCCAGGTCGACGTGCGGGTAGCGCTCCTGCACTCGGGACAGGAGCCTGCGGTAGGTGGTGGCAGACTGTGTGGTGTGCAACCAGGTTGGGTCCGCTGCTCCCAGTTTAAACGCTTCGGGGTAGAGCCTCATTGCATGCCCGCTCTGCACCCCCGGCACACCCAGGTAGCCAGGAAGTATTGGTTCAGCAGGACTCCGCTGAGGACATCCATCTCATCGAGGGGGTACGTCCACTTGCAGATTTCACAAGCCATGCTCTTCGTGACTTCACGCTCTGGGTATGTCACGGGACCAGAATCCTCACGCACTCAGGGCACAGCCAGAACAGAGCGTGCAGGTTCTTCTGCCCCTTCAGCCGCACCACGGCGGCTGCGTTGAGCGAGAAGCTCGGCTCGATGTGGACGCTCATCGCTGGTCCAGGGTGGAGTTCCCGGCACGCCTCGCAAGCGAGGGTCTTGGTCAACTCCATCTTCACGGTCATCTCTGACACCTCCCAGGTGACTAGTTAAGGTGACCGTAGCAGACCCGTCCCGACCAGTCAAGTCGTCTAAGTGGTTCGTCATGGGATCAGTGGGGATGGGCCTCTACGCACGGGATGCAGACTAGCTGACAGTTCCCTAGCTGCTGACGTACTGGTCGACCCGCCTGCCGTCGAAGCGCCTGCGCCCATCGAACATGGTGTCCAACTCGACCGACGACAAGTACACGCCGGTCGGGATGAGCAGCCCCCTGACGATCTTCTCGTGGTAGTACCGGTCCACCCTGAAGCCGTCCTCCTGGTAGGCACGATGGAAAGGGCAGGTGCCTCCGACCTTCTGGATGCATGAGCCGAACTCGGTGACCTCGCCACAGGTCACAGTAAACCTATCATCATCGCATCGACCACCACGGGCAGCATCGAAGCGTCGATCTGTCGATCCCACGGGTGAGGCATGATCGGATACTCAGCCCCCTCGCACATGTCAGCGAGGGCGGACCCCTCCATTTCATAGCTAACAAAGTGGGGCAGCCCACGCTCCAGTGCCCGATGCCACCGATCCAACCGCTGCTCATAAGTGAGGGCGGGAAGAGGGGGGATGAGGCGGCTCAGTAGGCGCTCGGTTGATGCCCGAACTTCTTCGCTTACTATCAGGTGACCCCTCACAATGCCTCCCTAAGCATGTTTAAAGCTCGCTCCCAAGTGGCGTAGACGTGAGACCTGGCGATCCCAAGCTCCGTGGCAATGTCCGTCTTCGACATCTGCGCCCACAAGGTCAACTCCACGACAGACCGCTCAGGTTCAGGCAGGTCGTCGATGCACCCTCGGAGGTGGTCGTGCGCTGCAGTAGGAACCACAGCGCTCGCCGGGAGGTGGGCGACCCAGTCTTCATTGAGCGAGACCTCACGCATCGTCTTCGTCGAGAGCCTTGTTGGCCTCGCCCGCCCTGGCAGGCCAAACCGACCGCATCATCTCGCCCGTCTTCCTTGCTTCCTTCTGCGGTGGCCTCAGCGCTAGCATCCGATCGTCGATGCGGCCATACAGGTCGTCGAACAGGCCCTGGTTCTTTAGCACGAAGTCGAACTCGTACTCGTCGAGGGCTATCTCCGAAGGATGTATGTCAGCTATCACACTCGACGGGGTGATGCGCTCCACCCGCCACATCTCCCCGCCCCGCTCACGGATAGCCTCGTACTCGTTGGGGAAGCGGACGTCGGAGATGACATAGTCCACGTCATCCTCCAGTCCCTCCATCACAGGCTTCACCCACACGTCTTCCCCGAAGTATTGGCGTGCCACCAGGCCGACATCTTGGAGGAACTTCCGTACCGAGTGGTGGCCCTTCAACCGATCCCAGTCGAGAACACCGTGGGCCTCACTCAAATGGATGAGGCCGAGGGTGCCGACGTCCACGAGGGGGTCAACCTTGAGTGCCGCTTCCTTCAGCTTGTCAGCGAAGGCACGACGCTGGAACCCGTACTCGTCGACCAGGTATTGGGCGACCGTATCCTTACCTGTCTCTTTCTTACCGCTCAGTCCAACAATCATTTCATGGCTCCATTCCGACGACCAACTCAAGAAACTCACCCCAGTCACGCACATCAGGCACGCCCTCGATAGGGCGGTTCCAGGGGCGAACGAACCTGACGCCGTGCTTGCCTGCCGCCTTGATAGCTTCCAGAAAATGCGGGCCATCATCCAAGAACAGGTCCGCATCAACGTTGTGCTTATCTTCACGCAACATAACCTCGGTCACGGGCACACGGTGGTAAGCGATCCAACTGAGGGTGTCTTCCATCGCCCACTCGGGGCGGCTGGTGACAATGGCAAGGTCATGCCCTATCTGTTTGAGAACATCCATCACTTGGAGACCGTGAGTGTCGGGGGTGACAGCGAGGTAGCTGGTCTCTTTCCGATAGAAGTACCAGAACTCTTTCCAGTTGCGGAACCTGGTGAGGTGAAGGAAATCCCAGTCGGTGATGTCCGAATAGTTGATGCGCTCCCCGTAGCGTGCCTTGTAAGCACGAATCCAAGAGTTGTTCCAGTCACCGAGGACACCATCCAGATCAATAGCAATTCTCATCGCTTGCAATCCTCGGGGTTCAAGTGGAGAAAGCTCCACTCCTGGTTCAGCATCCCCTCAATGTCCAGCCAGTTACTTTCCACCATTACAAGGCTGGCATCAGTGGCGAAACGACCGCAGTTATCACAACGGTTCATCCGACCAGCTTCTCCGTTGTAGGGTTCCAACGAACCAGGTTGACTTGGAAGTCGTCACCCCTGTGGGTGACGTAAGCGAAGCCGGGTTGCCAGTCGGGGTTCTTCGCATAACCCAGGCCGTAAGGATCAGAGAGGACACCGGTCTCGACACCCGTATAGACGATCAACTCGGGGCGATCTTTGGGCCGTGGCACCCACCGACTCAGATGAGTGAGAGCCAGACGATGGGTGTGACCCATGGCGACCGAAGCGTTGACCCGTTCTATCTCCGCCCGGACTGAAGCTCCAGCGCCGGTCCTAACCTTGTCACCGTGGGTGGCGTAGAAGCCGGGGGCGATGTCCACCTCGGGGTACGGGTAGTCACCGAGAGGGCTGTTCGCATACTCGATCCCCAGGCCGTCGAACCTGAGCAGGTTCGAGATGGACAGCAAACGGGGAGCGTTCAAAGGCAAGCCGCCTTGCCTCAGGTTGAATAGCTCGGGAGCAATACGAAGCAGGTACTCCTGTAAGCGGTGGTCGTGGTTCCCCGGGAGATAAGTCATGGGTGGGTACCCCGCAGCCTCCAGGCGCTCCACCAGCACCCGGTACATGACGTCGACACCCTGCTGGAGGGTCGCCATCCACTCGGGATGCTTCGGTGTGTACTTGGAGACCGAGTCGAAGTCACACCCGTCGCCCATGTAAATGATCCGGTCGGGCTGGGTGTCTTTCAGCCAGGCGAGCAGCGCCTCGTGGAGTCGCCAGTTGACGAACGGAGCCTGGTCGTCACCGATAAGGACAGTGATGCCGCCAGTACGGTCCCAGGCTTTGTTGGGGGCGCTCCTGGTGCCAGTTCTTTGGCGTGCTGGCATCCCGCCGATCAGTGTCTCAAAGCGGCCCCAGGCTGTGTCCTCGGGGGGAACCACAGGCACGAGGTGAGCTTTGGTCTGATGAAGCATGGTGGGAGCCTCATCACCGTTGGGAGCCTGCCACTGGTTGACCGTGAGAGACACGACCTGCCACTCTGCGGGGTCGTAGCCTCGCTCCAGGAGCATGAGGCCAACGGTACGAAGGTCGTCATCCTCGGTCGCTTCCCCTTCGACGGGGGGCATGGTAACGCTGACGTTTAAACCGTCCACTTTGACCGCTGGTTTCAGGGGTTTCGTATCCGAAGGTGGTCGCCTCACCACGATTTCGCCTCCAGGTCCGTGAGTAGGTTTCGTACTTGCCGTAGTAGCTCTTCGATTGTGGCCTGTAGCTCAAAGATTGTCTCCCGCTGCTGCTCCAGTACTTCCTTGTACTCAGAGAGGAAACTCATCGAGGTACTCGGTACGTTTCCCACGCTTCTCGCATCCAATAGGGATCGGGGCCGTAGTTGCTGTCGAACTTGGAGATGAACCAGGTGAGATGCTGGAACCTGGTTGTGGTGTCGGCTGCCGCCCACTGCAACAGGAAGTTGGTGCGCTCTTCAAGTGACGCTTGCATTTCCCTGGAGTCCGGGGGGAATGGGGGGAGCAGCCAGCCTTTGGAGGTGAAACCTTCAGGTGTGTCAATGAGTAGGTTGAGTGCGTATCTCATCCGCTGACCTTGAACCCCGCCAACAGAATCTCGACCAGTTGCGCCAATCGAGCTTCGATGGCAAGCAGAGCATGGGTCTGGCCCACCTGCATCCCAGGCCAATTCAACGCTTCTTGCCGGGAGTTCGCTACCAGTGCGTCAAGACGGTCAATTTCGCTCATCGTGATCCTTTCACCACAACAATTCTCCAGGGTGCTTGGGGCATTCATAGTCGAGGGTGTCCTGGTCTTTCTGCCAAGACTTGAGTAGTTCCAATGCGAAAGGTTCGGGGAAGCACCAAGCAACATGAAGAGGGCGTCCTGCTGGTCGCTTGCCATAAACAAAAGCCCACCGTTGACCGTGGAGGGCGAACATCAACTGGAGTCGGATAGCTGGGAAAGTCTCCCGGTACTTGGCCTCGACCGGGAACGGACAACCCGCTATGTCCCAGCTTGGCTCGTTGTCCTTACGCCGATGGGTGGTGGGCCAGAGCGGCAGGAGCTTCCCTACCACTCGCCGCTCAAACCAAGAACCGAGTGCCTTGCTCTTGTTCATGTTGACCACTCTAGTAGACTCGGTGTCACCAAGTCAAGCGCTCCGACGTTGAGCCTTGTAGTGGTCGAGCCACAGATACTGCTCCCGATCCGTGGCCGACATGCCACCCCACACGCCCGTGGTGACCCGGTTGATGATCGCCCACTCCCCGCAGGGGATGATGGCGGGGCACTCCTGGCAGACCTCTTTAGCTGTCTGCGTGAGCCTTCGGGACACACCACCCGTCTTCGGGAAGAACACATCCTCCTGCCCAAGGCAGGGAGCGTTCGGGTTGCCGTCTTCCCCTTTGGTTAGACGTCGCACTTCCCTGATTAGGTCTTCCCGGTGGAATGGGATTGGCTCCATCTCGTCTATGGAGCCTCGGGGCCTACCTCGTCCACGTTCGGTCATAGTCTCCATCCTTCCATTACTGATTCTGCAAACCGTCCGGTGGGTGGGACTTTGGCGACAGCGAAAGCACCAGGGGTTACGATCTTCCACACTTTGACCGCTGCGTTACGACCGGCCTCGTCGTCGTCGAAAAAGATGACAACATCCCGGTACTTGAAGTCTTTGAACCAGTCTTCGTGAATGACGTTGGCACCGGAGGGGAGAGCAGCTACGTCGTAGCGGTCACCGAAATGCTTCCATGCCACCCAAGCATCCGACTCCCCCTCAACCAGGAGTAACTTGTTGTTGCCACACACACCCATGGGCCAGTAAAGGCCGTAGGTGAACTTGGAACCTGTGACGGCGCTCTTGTTGCCAGTGTTAAGGTGTCGCCGCTTGATGCCACGCACAACGAGCAACGTGGGGTCAAAGTGGGCCGTGTACAGGTAAAGGGGGCCAAGCTTGTTGGTGGGGAACTCAAGCACCTCGTCTGCTGTGAGGCCCCACTTCTCCGGTGCCCAAGTCTCAAGAAGACGACGGTCAATGTCTTCAGGCTCGGGGATGTCCCGCCAGTACTGGGTAAGGTCGGGCGGTGGAGGCGGCTTGTCAGGCTCCCGCTTTACTGGAGCTAACCCGATGCCACTGGCGAGGAACTGGACAGCTTCGGGGAAGCGAACGTTTAAATACTCCATGACGAACCTGATCTGGTCGCCACCCTTACCGGTCGAGTAGTCGAACCAATCATGCCGGTAGAGGTGGAGTGACGGGTCAGTGTCGGCAGACCAAGGGCTGCGGAGCTTCCGGTTGCGAGGCACCTGAGCGGCGAGGCCGACCGCTGCGACCACGTCATCCATGGTCACGTTGTCCTTGATGGTCTTGATGAGAGTCGGGTCGAACTTCATAGGCTCTTCACCGCCTTATCGAACTTCTCCATCACCATGGATAGGTCAGTGCCTGTGAAGACGGCCCACCCTTGCTCGGCGTCAAAGATGGCTTGGTTGTAGTCTCGACGCCGTTGATCAGTGGTCTCGCTGTCTTCGGTGAGCAAGCGGACGAACTCGGCTCGCAACTCCTGAACCAACGGGTCCATTGCTGCGTGTCTCACAGCGTGCCCTCCATAACCCTGTACTCGGCCCACTCCTGGGCGCTGGCGAAGTCGTCGAACAGTGGCCCCTCGTCGATGTTCTTCACACCAGGGCGGTAGAGCATGTCGAACTCGCCGGTCTCGTCGGGGATGAGAGCGACGATGGCTAGCTCCCCTTCAAACTCAGCTTCAAAGTCCCAGTCGCAGGACTCACATTCCACAGCCACCCAATCGAGGGCGTAGGGGTAGTCGCTCACCACATGCCTCCTGTATTGCGACGTATGTCACTCATACGCCAAGTGTCAGGGTCCAAGTACAACTGGGTGCCCTCAAAGGGTCCGGGTGGACCGTTACGGTTCTTCAAGATTTGGAACTTCATCTGGTTACGCATCATGTAGCGTGTTTCCTCGGTGATGTTTGGACTCATAGCGGGGCGATAGAGACCGATCTGATAGTCGACTGCCATCTCCCCACCGAAGCGAGCGTCCGTCTTCGTGAGCGGACGGTGACCTTGGTTCATGGAGCCTTTATCAAACTCACCACGCTTCACCTGATGCACCACGAGGACAGCGGTGTCAGTCATGCGAGCAAACTCTTTGACGTTCCAGGCAAGCTGGTCGACTATCTCCATGCGACCCATACCGAAGCTCTTTATCAATTCCAGGTAGTCGATCACGACCAGCTTGGGTCGGGGATCGAGAGCTTCGACCTCTTCCATCATCTCGGGGATGGTCTTAGCTTGCGAGTCATCTATCCAAAGGTGGGGCATTTCCCGCACCGTCTTACGGATAGCTTCGGAACCTCCGGTCTCCATTACTTCCTTCTGTACTTCGGAAGCTGGGGTGTTCGTATAAACGGCAGCTAGGCGCTCAAGCACATAGCGACCAGCCATCTCGATGGAGAAGAACACACACGGGGTGGACGGGTTGTTCACCATGACGTTGACGGCGAACCAGGTCTTACCCACTTCGGTGCGTGCCATCACCATGGCAACCTCGCCGTTGGCGATGCCACCATTGGTGCGACTGTCGAAGCAGTCGTAGCCGAGGGGAACTCTCGGGTGGTCCTGTGAGGCCCATTCTTCAAGTTCCCCTGCGACGACATGGAGAGTCTTAGCTCCCACTGCCTAGAAGGGTTCGCCGCTGGCCTCAGCGAGCAGACCGATCTTGCCAAGCTCGTTGAAGACCCACTCGGGGGCATCGCCGTAGCTGCCCTTCAGGAAGAGACTGAGGGGCCAGTCTTTGCCGTCCTTCGGGTTGCGCTTGGTGATGCGCTTGTGCTTGAAGTCGGGGCGGTTGCCACCGACCAGCGAGGTGCCCTCTTGGCCGATGTTGTTGTACCAGTCCCTGAAGCCTTCGCCAGCGTCCCGGATCAGGTCACCCCACAACTCTTCCGTGGTCGACTGAGCGTCAACGGGTCGAGCCGAGGGGTTGGTGGGCTGCGGCAGGGCCTGGCCGTTGGACGCCTGCACGGGCTGTTGTACGGCCTGGATGACCTGCTTCAGCGAAAACGGGTTGGTCAACCAGGCGTAGAACACCTCGGCGTCGAGGATGACAGCGTCGTTGGCTGAGACACCGTTGGTGTCCACGGCAGCCTTGAGCGCCACCTGGCGCATGATCGAGAGGTCTCTGGCCTCGATGGATACGGGCGTGGAGTCTGACTCCATGGGTGCTACCTCCTGTAGCTTGGGTTGCCCACTCTAGTGGACTGGTCGGACACTAGTCAACTGGCGTTGAGAGTCTGGCCGTAAGGACATTCTTGGTAGAAGTCGCAGTAGGTCTCTGAGCAGAGGTTGCTGGACGGGTTGGGCAGGAACGGCCCGTTACGTTCGATCAGGTCGGCCACCTGGATGGCCCTGACCTTGGTGAGAGCGATCTGAGGTTCAGTGCGGTGAGCGGGGATGCGGTCGAACCGGCCAGCGTGGGTCATCACGTCGTAGACGAAGCTCACCTCATGCGTGCCGAGTATCTCCCGGTAGACGTCGAGGTACCAGGCAGCCTGGCTGGAGGCAGCAGCCGTGGATTTCTTCGCTGACCAGCGCTTGGTGCTGGTCTTGTGGTCCACGAGGTAGTACCAGCCGGTGTTTAGGTTCTGGAGCAGCAGGTCGATGGTGCCGTGACGCTTCCACCCTTCGATCCAGTCGAGCGTGAAGGGTTGTTCCACAGCAACGACCCGGTACTCGTCGGGCCACTGGCACCCTTGGTCGAGGTACGCCAAGAGCATGCTTTCGATTAGCTCCTGAACCTCCCCGTAGGTCCAGATACGGTCGTTGACTTTCCAGTTGAACTGGTCAGTCCAGCGGAGGGTCTCGACGAAGCTCGCTGCTCCAGCAGCAAGGACATCTTCCTTGATGTACGCCAGACCGTTTAAACGACAGGTGTAGAGGTGGTCGAGTCCAGCGTGGTAGCCGGTGCCGAGGGCACGGCTCACTCCCCCACGGTTCGGGCGATCAGGGTCGAGCGTGAACTCCAGTCGGGTCTGGCATATGTCGGCTGTGTTCAGCAGCGACTGGCGCATCAGCCGGGTCATGGCTGCACCTCAACCCTCTTGCCACACCGACACCAGGCAAGGTTCATGACCCGCCCGTAGTCTTCGATGTTGAGCCAACGGACCATCTGGTGGCCGGACAGGGCGCAGGTCAGGAAAGCTTTCGCCAGCCACCACCAGCGCCTCACCGGCCTACCGCCTCCCGCACCTGGTCGTAGGTGACGTGCATGCGGCGGGATATCGACGCCATTGACTCGCCTGCGTCGTAGGCTGTGCGGATACGGGTGGCCTGGGACACCGTTAGCTCAGGCGTCCAAGTCCGGTTGGGTCGCAAGCCCGCCCGCTTTAGGTAGTAGTAAACGAGAGGACGTGATATATGCCCGTCGAGAGCTTGGTGAATCTCCCCGGGGGTCATGCCTTGGGCATGCAGAACAAGAACTTCGTCGATCATGGATTCGTCAACCTTCCTGGTCATGTGGACACTCTACCCGACCACTGTGACATTGGTCAAGGGTATTGGATTTCGGTCGGGCGACCGAGCTTGGTGACGGCTTCGACCCGGGAGTTGACAAACTTAAGTAGACAGTTCAGAATGGGGCTAACGGCCCTAGGGGCGGGACTCTGGTCTCGTGGTCGCCAGGGGGAACAACCTGGAGACAACGGAGAGATGAAGTGACTAGAGAGCAGGAAATAATCGAGGCTTACGAGGCCCACGAGGGCACCGTCGATGCACTCGTCGACCAATTGGGGATCAGCAAACAACGGCTGTACCAGGTGCTTGCCAAGCATGGGATCGCACCTCGGACCCGGAGGCCCGACATCAACGGGAGACTCCCGGGCAACATGGACGACGCCCTGGGCAAGATGATGGCTGACAACGCTCTGGCGTTCCTGGTCAACCAGTTGACTGAAGCGAGGATGGAGCTAGCCGAGTACCGAGAGAAGTACGGTCCGCTTTAGTCCTCGTCCTCGTCGAACTCAATCTCGGTTTCGCCAGGCGACATCGCTGTCATGCGATCCAGTGCCCACTGGAGCATCCCCACGAAGCGCCACCTCGGCAGGTTCTGGCTGTGCAGGTAGCCGAGGTTGTAGTCGCCTTCGGAGTCGATCAACTCGTAGACCATGAACGCCCCTGTAGACATGGTGCCTTCGGGACCGGCGATCAGGCCAGCCTGAGAAGCAAGCTGTTCTAGCTGGTCAGTGGCAGCGTTCACACGGTCACCGAGGCTCATATCAGCCTCGTCAGAACAATCACCAGGATGATGACCACAACGACGACAAGGACTAAGCCGATCATGGCGCAACATCTCCCGTCTTGGTGCCCTTGTGCTTGTGCGGTGGGACGGCTCCCCCAGCGCCCCCAGGGTTAGCCCAGTTGGGTCCAAGAGCATGGATGCCCTTGCCCAGGTCGACGGCGTAGGTCTGGAGCGCCTGGTCGAGGAACACGACCTTCTCAGCCTCCGTACCTGTGCCTGTGGGTATCTTCTTACTGAGGCGGTTGACCACGTTGAGGATCATCGCCACTTGTTCGTCTGTGAATTGAGCCATGTCGTCGTCGCTCCAATCGACTGCCCTTAGCCAGTCATAGATAGGGTTGCCAGGGCAGTCGCCCCGCAGGTCGTCGTAGTCGTCATCGAAGTCACGCCAGTCACGGTGCCCTCGTACTTGGCCTGGTGCCAAGCTCCACAGTGCCATGGCAGCGTTCTTCATGGCTGTGGTCGGGACGTCGGCGTACAGGAAGAGAACGGCACGAGTGGTCGAGGTCTTGTTCTTGGTGGCGTTGCCTCGTGTCTCCCCCACGCACCCGTACACGGTGCCATTGCGGTCAATGGCGTAGTTATAAGCGAAAGAGTCCCATCCGAGTGTGCTGATGTGATAGCTCTCGATGTTGCGTATCCACAACTTGGGGTCGACGGTGTCAGTGTCGGAGCTACCTCCCGGCCAGTGAAAGACCCAGCCGTCCGAGGTGTCCCATGGAGCCTGTGTGAACTGCTCCAAGGTGATCCCCGTACCAGTGAGGGAACCGTGACGGCTCCCCCACTGTGTGGGTGTGACCAAACCGGGGTACGGGAGGTAGCGGCCCATCTTAGTAAGGGATCGGCGTCCACCAGTTGGGGTCAAACACGTTGGCGCATGAGTAAGCGAGGCGCACTCGGAAGTTGCCTGCCGATGACACTTGCAATTTCACTTGAGCGTGTCCACCGTCGAATAGCCCTGGGTTGGTGTTGTGGCTGACGGTGATCCCAACGTCATGGCTCGATGACCAATTCTGCGTGAGGGTGCGGTTGCCAGTGTCGGTAACCGGCCCGTACTCGGTCTCCCCGCCGTTGTCAATAACCATCCACGCTTTGCCTTCGTCGTAGATGGCCTGACCGGGAGCGCTGTCTGCTTCACGAGCGCCTATGGCGAGATAGCGTGATTCGGTGGCCTGGTCACAGACCCATCCAAGGTTGTTGGGCGAATCCATAACGATGACCCGTTCACCGGCTGCTTTGAAGACGGTCTTGAACTGATCCTCCGAGGGGTCAGCGAGGGCTGGTGCGGCTGTAGCCGCAAGGAATACGGATGCGGTCAGGACGCCTAATGCGAGCTTCCGCTTGAGAGGGGTCTTCATACCTACCGCCCGGGGCGTGTAGTCGCCCCAGGTCGGGGCGGGATGAGATGAGTGAGAACCTCTCGCTCAGTTGGCTGAGACCCGGAGAGCGAAGAGCGCTCCCCCAGTGAATGCCTCAGCCTGGTCGGTGGTGAACATTTCCTGGTTAAACCGGTCGATCTGGATGATCCACCGGATACGGTCACTGTCGGGTTCGGAGTCACGCACGAAACCCTGGATCACGTTCAGGGTTCGCAACTGCTCCAACTTCTCAGCAAGCCGACTAGATCGGCTCATATTAAGTACTCCAATCTCAGGGCAGCGCACTCTTTGCAGCGCAGCTTCCCTGTTCGTTTCGCTTCCTTGATTACGGTGGTCTGATTGACGGGCTGCCAACCCACCACTTCGACCTGGATTTGGTCACGGGCAGTGAGAGCGGTTCCGCATTTAACGCAGAGGCCGAGTATCATCTCAGCCACGCTCCCACCACCTCGGGTGTTGGTAGACGGCCCTATTGCCCCTTTCGGGACAACTCGGGCTGCATACGAACAACCCCACGCCTGGCATGTCGGGATAGTTGGCGGGGGTCAGGTAGGTGTTGAAGGCGGGTGTGTCTATCCCACACAGCGCACATACTGGTTCCCACGGTTTACGCTTAGCGTTCACCAGTGGCCTCCAAATGGTCAGGTAGAACGTTCGGACGTTCTACTACGGTCTTCTGAGGTCATGGTCGTGCGCCTTGGGGCTGGACGAGTGTAAGCCCTTCACCAGCCCCTCGGCGTTCCTGTCTTCCTCCTTGTGGTCAGCCGGTCCTGGTTTGGACCGGTCATTGAGGGGCAGCCTATAGGTAGGTCCAAAGCCTTACCGGATAAACCGGACACTTGGCACTAAACCCTGCCCCTCAATGGCCCACCTCGTAGTCGAGGTGAGCCAACCTTTCACTCAAACAAGTAGTCGAAGTCCTCGGTCATTGCGGCGATGCCGTCAATGTCGTCACCGAGTAGCTCAAACATTGCCGCACTTACTGCGGCTGCCGCCTTGTTCTCGTTCACGCTGTGGTTCTCACCGAAGACATGGCAGCCCTCGGCTGCGAAGAGCCGCTGCGCTTGTTTAAACGGCACGTCATCGACCTCGTGCAGCGAGTCCATCTCCCAGGGTTCGCCACACTGTGGGCAGCGAATATCCATGATTCCTCCTTCTCCAAGTCCGAATGGCTTGGACAGAGCGCACCTTGATGCGCTCTGCTCAAGTCACCCATCGATCATTTCTATGTTGTCCTGCGGGCATATCGGGTAGCCGGTGTCCAACCATTTCTGCGTGACTCGCACCGTGTACCCACACTCAACGCACATAGCCTTCAGCAGCCGGGTGCCCTGCTTGGGTCCACTGCTACTTGAGCCGGTTTTGATTGCTGTGTGCGGATACTCACCGAGGCGCTTCAATAACGGCTGAATAGCCTTCTTGAAGTCATCACCTGCGACCGTGGCGCTTGGTTTGCCAACTAGGCCGATCGCCCTGACGCTCTTCGTGAACCCCGCCTTGTGTCCATCCGTGGGATGAGCAACATGCACAAGCTCGTGAGCGAGGGTTGCCAGCACCTCGACCGGGTCACTCAGTACTGGACTGACGAACAAATGACTGTCTTTGCGTTCCCCTGCGGGGTGCCAGCACTCACCGATCCGACGCTGACGGGCCGACGTTGCTCCCTTGGACGGCCAACCCACGCTAACCGTCCAGGGACTAAGCAACTTGACTCCTGCGCCCTCCAGGAAGCCCTCCAGCAGCTTCCCGGCTTTGATGAGCCACTGCTCCCGGGTTACGGGCCTAGTGGCGCTCATAGCTCATCCTCGTGGCTGGCGTTGATCGCCAGCCAATCCTCTGCGATGTCACCGTTTGGGGCGATGAGTCCCGCATCAATGAGAGCTTGAGCGGTTCGACCATACGAACCTTGCAGACTCCAGGCCATACCAGTCCCAATCAAGTGACTGAACAACTCCAGAATCGCCTGGTCATCGGCCTCGCCAGTTTCGTAGGCCATGATGCCACTGACTAAGTCATACATTCTCTGCCTCCTTCTCCAGTACTGAATGCACTGGTGGGAATGCACCGTGTTTAAACGGCACACTCCCATCAGGTCACTCACACCACACCTTCTCGGTGCGCTTCTCAATGGTCGCACCAGGCCAGAACACACCATGCTCGGCCTCGACCGAACGCAAGTGTGCCAGCCACTTGTCCGCTTCCGCCTTCGTGCGGAAGTAGGCAATATGAACGGGGTAACCGAAGTTCGGCTCAGGGAAGGTTGCCTCCCACGAGGTGACCGTGATCTGTCGGTCATAACCCATTTCGCACGCCTGGCACAAATAGTCCGGTCCCGCCCAGGAGCCGATGAAGCTCCCATGACGGCAGTACTGCGAGGGGTCGTTGTGGTTGGCGTCGTAGCCAAGCTCGTCGTCTAGGTCACTGGTGGGGAACGGTGCCAGCCCGCCGTTGTCGACGGTTGGCCCGTCCTCATACCAGGACATTGGAACGTTGGTCTCTCCGTATGCCATGACTCTTCCTCCTGTTTTCCCCAATGCCTAATTGCACTGGTGAGAACGCCCCGTAGGGCGCTCTCATCAGCCTTCAGGCGTCAGATCGTTGGGTTGACTTCGGCATTTCCTATCCTCCTTCTCCAAGCTCCAATGGCCTGGTGGAAACGCAGCACGCTGCGCTCCCATTAGGTCACGAGAATCGAAGTTCACTAACAATGGCGTCGAACAGGTTCTCGCCACGCATCCAAGCGGTCTCGCCTTTGAAGGTCTTAGCCCGACCCTTGTAGGATCGACCACGCCACGGCTTGCTCGTTTCGATGTCTCGGGCTGTAACTCGCCACACGCCATATTCGTGATGGAAACCATCGGGTGTGGTGTATGCATCGGACTCCAATGTCACCGACACACCTTTGACGGTGATTGAGTCGTGCAATTTCATTTCCTATCCTCCTTCTCCAGTCCACAGTGGGCTGGTGGGAATGCCCCGTAAGGCGCTCCCATCAAGCTCACCAGCGGTCGACCTCATGCTCCCATTGAGCCTTCTCAACCTGGCTCATTGCTTGCCACTCTTTGAACTGGTCGAGGTGGCCTAGGCACATCGGCTCGTCCTTGCTGACGATTGCTCGCTCGCAACGACCACCCGAAGGGCCGAAGTCCTCATCGAAGTAAGGCACTATCTCGGCGCAAAGACCAGCGTCGTGAAGTGCTTCCTCGTAGTTCATGCTTCCTCCTATCAGATCGTCACGTCGAAATGGTCAATGGTCAGAACGTTGCTGTCGGGCAGCATCACTTCGTAGTAACGCTCATCAGCGGGGTAACGGCGAACCGAAACCTCAGTGCCAACAGCAAAGCTTGCACCAGTGAAATGACCAATCTCCCGGTTCAACCATGCGGTGAACCAGGGGTTGTTTGAATCTTGGAAGTAGCTCATTTGTCTTCCTCCTATCAGCCGGTGACGTTCACCGGTCATTGAGGGGATCAGAGCATCCAGGCTTGCCTAGGTTCCTGGTAGCTATAGCCCGATCCCCTTAATGGCCCGCCAGGTTGTCCTAGCGAGCCGAAGGAAGAAAAAGAGGTTCTCACTCACCCCTGCGTGACCTGGCCGTGGTTGTCTCTCCACGGTCGCCCGCTCCCGAGGTGGTCGGGGTGGTCCTTCCGGTGCTGCGCACCTTCAGCTTTCCCCTGGCGATCGGCTGGAGAGCCGATCAACCCCCTCCGGGGTCAAGGCCAGGTTCTGAGGGCAGGAGCCACTCCCGAGGCCGGTGGTGACCTTGGCCCGAGGGCTGATCGAGTACCGGCAAGCCGGACTCTAGTCGACCAGTACGACAACGTCAAGTTCACCAGTAAACCCCAGTTCTGGCCGTTCTCGAGAAGGTTGCACAGTGCAACCAACAGGGGAACGGGCCGAACTGCCCGATAAGCCTGGCGCTTAACCCCCCGCCCCCAGTGGGTGGAGCGAAATTGAGCGCCCACTCAAACTAAGGCTGGCACCCGAAGGAGGGGCAGCACGCAGGTAGATGTCAAAGACAGCGCCACTAACAGAGGTGATGCACCAGGCACCATGCGGTGGTGATGCAGCCAACAGCCTTACAGCGTTATATAGCTCACTCGAACAGTGTTCGATAGCTCAAATGAGTGTGATCTGCACCCACAACGAGCACGTGACCAGCCCGTCCTGCGAGTGCAACGGTCCAACCAACAACACAGCGCACAAACACCCAGGTCAGGAGCAGAAATCAACACCAACAGCCGAAAGGCTGACCGGGGTCCATTTATTTCCCCAGCAGCAGTGTGGGGAAGGTCACTGTCACAAGTACCGGACAGTCCAGTGTCTGTTAGGGGTGCTAGTAGCCTGTTTAGTAGCTGTTTGTTGGCTTGGGCCAGGTCAACTTGGGGCTTGGTGGGGGCTTCGCCCCCTTTAGCCACCTGTTTCTTGGTGTTTGTCAGTGGTTGACTACATGTGGAGGGGGTGTCCCACCCCCGACGTGTCAGCAAACTAAGAACTAGTGCGGCTTCGCCGCCTTGCTGGACGCAAAGAACGACCCTAGGGCCGGGGGGGTATCTTTCGACTGTGCCTGGTAGGGGCTGCCAGGGCTAGACGAAACCCGGTTAGGAAGGTAGAACCTTCTGGACTCGACGCTTCAATTCTTGTAGCTGCTCGTCAACAGTGGAGTTGACACTCGGACGGCTGTCGGTGTTGGTTACGCTCCGCCCAGCCCACGAATCTTTGTTGGTTCGTTGAAGCTGGTCGATGAGCCTGGAGGCTTCTCGCCTGGCGATGGGTATTTCCCCAGCCCAGCCAAGACCTCGTATGTAGTTCCGCTGTGCCTGGGTTGTCTCCCACCCTGGCGCTGCTGGCTTCCTAACAGGTCGGGACGAGCGGACTAGTGGTTTCTGCTCCAATGGTCGGGTGTCTGCTCCAACGAGCTTCGCCCAAGCTTCGATCCGGCTCGGGTCGTTGCGGAGTAGGCCGATGAGTTGAGTGGCCGCTCCGAGGGTGGGCGGGATTTCCGCCTCCCATCCCATTGAACGGAGAGTGTCGATCTCTCGTTGTGATGGGCCGACCTGGCCTCTCCGTCGTCTTGTGGTCACTGTCTCTTCCTGCTGTCGTGTTCGATGGTGGAAGCCCCGCCCCCCGAGGGGGGAAGGAGGGAAAACCACCTCGGGCACCCTTGCGGGCCAGCCTGAGCGAGGCTTCCACACATACCCCCCGAGAAGTGTCCTCAGAGGGCTTGACCAAGCTAGCCGACCAGTCGACTTGCATGCAAGGGTTGACTCGTCTAAGGTGTGGGGGTACGCACTGACTAAGCCGTAACAGGCAGAAAGAACGTGCCTACAGCGTCACCCGCAGGGGCGGGGGGAAGTTCTCTAGCGGAACTACCGCTTGGAACCCGCCCCGGTGGGTTTAAACGAAAGGAGTTGAGAGGTGGCAGTAGAGATAACAGCGGCTCCGTCACGGGAGCGTGACGTTGTTGGGGTGCTGCTGTACGACGAGCACCACGAGAATTTCAGTCTCAGCGTCAACATTTCGGTGGATGAGGCGAAAGACCTGATCTACAGGCTCGAAGTGGCCGTTCGCAAGATCGAACGCCGAGGGTCGCCGGATGAGTCCATTTGGGGGCATCGGCATCCGAGTTACGACGAGATGGGAGGCTGATATGGCTGAACGGATATCGAACCTTGATTTCCTGACGATCACCCCGGATCGGGTGAACCAGCGGGTCACCCTGACCACAGACGGGGGGCGCAACTTCCACCTCCCGTTGGATGCCGTCGATGAACTGGTCGCCGGTCTGATGGAAGCAGCCGGTCAGGTGTCCGACCAGTCCCTCTTTGTGATAGGCGAATACGTCTGGTTGGTGGAAGACGTCGTGCTGTTTGTCGAGGACATCAAATGGGAGGGTGACACCTCCTATGCGGTTCTTTCGGTCACGGTCCCGACCAGCAACATTTCAAGGACCCTACCGTGATAGAGACACTGAGCAACCCCTGGCTCACCCTAACCGAGAGTGACAAGCGGCTCATCCGTGGCGCACTGTCGGCCAGGTACCACGAGTTGATTTCTTATAGATCTGATCTGAAAGGGTTTTATGCAACCGATGTGGCGCACAGGCTCGCTGTGCGGATCGCTGAATTGGGCGAGCGCTTAGAGGAAGACGGATGAACGCTTGGAGGAAGCGATGAGTGACGAAGCGGTCATAAGCGCCATCGAGCAGAGCCGTAAGGTGCTGGAACAGAAGGAACTTCACACTCGTTTGTTGTTGGAGCAGCTTTATGAGCAGGCAGGGTTTATGAAGCCTCGGACGGAGAACTACCAGTCTCTAACCGAAACGAGGCGGGCTGTCATGGAACGCTGGGCCGAACACGCCAAGCTCGCCAGAGCGGAAGGTTTAAACGCCGCAGCCAACTATTGCGAACGAAAGGCCAACGGACGATGACCATGCCGATTCTGATAGTGATGTTGGGTTTGGTGAACTATGTTCTAGCCTTGCGGAACTTCTACCTGTTGGGCCGTTATGCTGACATCCCCAGGTTCTGGGTAGCCTATTTCTTCGTCCATGCCTCGTTCACCGTACCGCTCCTGGCTTTCGGGGTGGTGCGAGTGTTGCAGCAGTCGGGTGTGCTAAGTGCCTAAGCGCCTCTTGGTCACCGGGAGTCGAGACCTGGTCACCGATATTTGGCACTGGCTGAAATGGGACAAGGCGGTAAAGGCTTTAATCGGTAAAGGCTTTGAAGTGGTTCACGGAGCAGCACGAGGTGTGGACTCGATAGCTGGGAGCTTCTACAGCCACGAGGGTCGCACAGTCCACACCCTCTCTGTTACCAGCGAAGAGTGGGAGAAACACGGTAAGGCTGCTGGTCAGATACGGAACATGAGAATGATCCGGGGCGAATGCGCCTGCCACGAGAAGTGGAACAAACCTTCGCTTGTGCTGGCTGTAAGCAAAGATTTGGATTTCTCCCCTGGAACTAGAGGCTGTGTGTTTAACGCCAACCGTGCTGGCGTCCCTGTGCTGTTGGTATCGCCTGACTGACGACGTTCCTGGGGCGGTTAGCGAATGGCTGACCCCACCAACCCCGCTTACGCCGCCTGGTCCCGCCCCCGCCGAGTAGCAGCCGCAGTCCGCAAAGTCGTCGAAGACCAGTGGACCATTGTTGATTCCGCCCGTGAGTTCGGTGTCTCCCGTCCCTGGCTCTCCAAGAAGGTGGGGGAAGAGCGCCAAGCCATCGAAGCGAAAGTCGCTCGTGCTAGGGAGATACTCAGCCAGCGAGGGCCACGCATCGAAGAGAACACCCGGGTCGGCACCTTTGCTGAGTTTGAGCGCCGCTACTTCGGCCACCTCGGATGCCCCGACTGTGACGGGCAGATGCACGAGGTGCCCGACTGGCAGATCAAAGCCGATGAGGTGGTCACTTCCACTGCCAAGCGGAAGCTCATCAACGTTCCACCGTTCCACGGTAAGACCACCCGCTATTCCATTCGGCACACCATTTATGACATTTGCCGTGACCCGAACAGCCGGACGATCATCCTTTCCAAGGCTGCCCCTCTGGCGGAAGACATCCTCGGGGCGATCAAAGCTCACCTCATGGACGAGGCGCTCTACGACAGCCACAACCTGATTGGAGACTACGGGCCGTTCTACAAGCCTGGCTCCTGGTCCGACGACCACATCTTCGTCACCGGTCGGGTCACCTCGGAGAAAGACCCAACGGTTCTCACCATGGGTTGGACGGGTTCCCTTTACGGTCGGCGTGCCGACAAGATCAAGTTCGATGACGTAGCGGACGAACAGAACCAGGCGAACCCCGACCAGGTCGCCAAGATGCTGAAGTGGATTGACCGCACCGCCCTGTCCCGTATCGGGAAGACCGGCCAGGCCGTCTTCATTGGTACCCGGGTCTCCAGCGGTGACATCTACTACCACCTGGCTAAGAGGCCAGGGTATGAGGTGGTCCGCTTCCCCTGTGTCCTCGATGAGACCAACGAGGAAGTGTTGTGGCCCGACCATTTCCCCTATGAGCAGGCGCTGATCCACAGGTCTGAGATGACAATGGCCGACTTCCAGTTGGTCTACCAGAACATCGACATCCCCGGGATCGGAGCTTCCTTCACGGAGGAAATGCTGGAGTTGACGAAAGACCCGTTGCGGGTACTCGG